>Ga0255338_1000734_pt1 | contig 84374 bp, 61 predicted proteins | sample MeOH1_35cm_T4_19_FD_203715 | JGI IMG/M metagenome (GOLD analysis project Ga0255338, IMG submission 203715) | Sandy soil microbial communities from University of British Columbia, Vancouver, Canada - MeOH1_35cm_T4_195 | ecosystem: Engineered > Artificial ecosystem > Sand microcosm > Unclassified ... | reverse complement strand
CCGCGGGCATGGTGCCCAGCGTCTGCGAAAGCTGCTTCTGTGTGGCCAGCAGCGAGAGCAGCGCGCCCAGCTCGTCATCGCAGGAGGAGTGGAGGATGAAGAGGGCGAACACCTGCGCGAAGGCGCCATAGTCGGCGGAGGCGGTGAGAAGGAAGGAGGCGCGCTTGTGGGTGAGCACCTCGGCGGCGCGGCTGTCGCGCAGCGGCCCCAGCGCCCCCAGGCGCACGGCGCTCCAGTCCCCCAGCCGCTGAAGCACCCGGGCCATGTCCACGTGGCGCTGCAACTGGAGGAAGCCTGCCGCGGAGCCACAGGCCAGCAGGGGCGCCAGCAACTCCTCGTCACTGCCCGCCTGCGCGGGCCACCCATCGGGCACGCGGGAGCAGTCCCACGGGCGCGGTGCTTCAGCCTGCGCGGGGCGGCGGAGCTTGCGGCCCCTGGGCCTGAACTGGACGTCGAAGGCGGTGATGCTGGGGTTGAAGAGCAGCGCGGGAGCCGAGCTGTGCACCGGGGCGCAGCCGTTGGCCAGCAGCACCGCGCTCAGCAACAGCGGCCCATAGCGTCGCCTCAGCCTCAGCCAGGCCAAGCCCAGCGCTGCACTCATGGGAACCCCCCAGCTCCGAGAGACCTTCACGCTAGGGCCCGCTCTCTCCTGCTGCGATGACGCCTCAGGTTCCCTCAGCCTGCCTCACCCACTGCATCGGTCAGCGGGGGAGGGGAAGCCCACGGGGGAGGGGACTTCTTTCCTGCCGCAGGGCTGGGGAACACCAGGCGCTCGGGAGCCTGCCCGCCGCGCCCGGGTGAATCCGCGGGAGTGCCGGACCGTCCATCCTCATGACAGCGGAGGCGCGAGCCTCCATCTTGATGGAACCGGAACTCCCGCCGCTGGGGCGGGGCCCCATACCCCGAGGTTGCCATGCAGCTCTCTCGCTTGATGACGGCACTGGCCCTGCTCGCTGGCTTCACCGCGGTGGCCCAGCCGCGAGTCACCCCCGAGCCACGTCCCTCCATCAACCCCGCGGTGCGCACCCTGCGTGTGGAGGGCAAGGGCGAGGCCAAGGCGGAGCCCGACGAGGCCTGGTTGGATCTCGGCGTGGAGACCCAGGGCAGCACGGCCAAGGCCGCCGGTGAGGAGAACGCCCGGAGGATGGAGCGGGTCATCGCCGCGCTGACGGGCGCGGGCATTGCCCGCAAGGAGATCGACACCCGGAACTACTCCGTCTATCCCGAGTACACGCAGCCGGACCCTGGCACCGAGCCGAAGCTGCGCGGCTACCGCGCCAACAACACCCTCTCCGTGCACGTGCGAGAGCTGCCCCGCCTGGGCGAGCTCATCGATCGCGCGCTGGCGGCTGGAGCCAACCGGGTGGACAGCGTGCGCTTCGCGCTGAGCAAGGAGGACGCGGTGTATGCCGAGGCGCTGCGGCAGGCGGTGGAGCGCGCGAGGAAGACGGCGGAGGTGCTGGCCGCGGCGCTCGGAGTGCGGCTCGGCGCGGTCTTGGACGTCAGCACGGTGTCCGAGCCCCCGCACATCTTTCAGGCCCGCATGGCCATGGGGGAAGGAGGCAAGAGCAGCGCCCCCACCACGCCCATCCTCCCGGAGGAGCAGCTCGTCTCGGCGCAGGTGACGCTCATCTACTCCATCGAAGGGACGCGCTAGCCTCCCGCCTGCCCGCAGGCGAGGCCCGCGCGAGTTACGCCACCGCGGGGTGGCCCGGCAGCGGAGCCTCGGGAGTGGGAGCCACCTGAGGCCCCGGCGCCGAGGGCTTCGGCTCTTTCTTCGGCAGCAGCTCGCGCAGGGCCTCGGCCAGCTGCCCCAGCCGGTCGGCGGTGATGGCTACGTCCTCGCTCATCTGCGCGTGCGAGTTGATCAGCCGCTGGAGCTGCGCCGCCCCCGAGGAGATGTTCCCGGTCGCCCCCGCCTGCTCCTGCGCGTCCACGACCGTGGAGCGCATCAGCTTCTCGATCTGCGTGACGATCTGCCGGATGGCCTCCAGCGTCTTGCGCGCATCCGTGAAGCTGCTCTCGAACTGGCGGGTGCTCTCGCGGATGATGGCCATGCCCTGCAGCGCCGAGTCCAGCTGTGCGCGCGTGCCCTGCACCACCTCGTGGATCTTCACCGAGCTGTCCTTGGAGGCCTCGGCCAGCCGGCGGACCTCGCGCGCCACCACGGAGAAGCTCCGCCCGGCCTCGCCCGCGCGCGCGGCCTCCATGGCGGCGTTGAGCGCCAGCACGTCCGTCTGGTTGGCGAACTCCTGCAGCGTCTGCGTGAACTCGACGATCTGCCGGGCGCTCGTCACCAGCGCCTCGAGGCTGGCCTCCGTGGCGCCGATGGCCAGACCGATTTCGTTCACCCCGGTCTCCACCCGGTTCATCTCCTCGTCGATGCGCTGGGTGTGCCCGGTGGCCTGCGAGACGATGTTGCCAGCCCCCGAGGCGCGAACCGAGGCGGCCTGCGCCATGGTGGCCACCTTCTCGCTCGCGGCGGCGATGCGCGCCGTCTCCGAGCGCGCCCGCGAGGACTCGCTGGACAGCTCCAACGTCGAGTCCCTCAGCTTCTCCACCAGCCCGCCAATCGTCTCGGCGGCCTTGCCCACCCGGTCGTGGGAGTCCTCCAGCGCCCGCACCGTCGTGGTCATCTCCTGCTTGAGGAAGAAGTGCTCGCGCAGCCCGCGCAGCACCCGCTCGAGGGACCAGGCGATGCCCCCCGTCACCCCGCCCAGCAGCGCGATACCCAGCAGCCGCTGCGCCAGCGGGTAGCCCGGATCCAACGCCAGCTCCAGCACCGCGTAACTGGCCACCAGGAACGCATAGAAGAGGCCGCGCGCCTGGGAGCGCAGCGGCAGCACCAGGGGCATGAAGAAGACGCTCCACAGCAGCAGCGCCGCATGGGGCACGGAGCGCTGCGTCCCCGCGAAGTAGAAGGCCGCCTGGCTGCTCAGGAGCCAGAGGCTCGCCAGCGCCACCCCGGTCCTGGGCCCCGCCTGCCACTCCGGGAAGTTCCTCAGCGCCACCAGCAAGGCAGCGGGGAGCAGCAGGCACGCCAGGCGGGCGGCGATGACGGCCAGCAGGGGCTGGGCGCCCATGGCGGTCCCCAGGCCCACGCTCAGCACGTCCGAGAGCAACAGGAGGAGACTACCCACCAGGGCGGTTTCCCCCATACGCTGGGTGCGTTTAGGCCACTGCTCCCAGAGGAAAGAGGAGTAAGCAGCCCACGCGGGGGCTGAGGGAAGGGAGGAGTCCTTCATCAGTTTTCGCAGTATCCAATAGGTTGGGTTTTTCTGGAAGGGACCGGGAGAAGTACAGGCGGCTCCATGGGGGGCAGGCGGACGCGCGGGCGGCGGAGGCGCTGCCGCTGGGTTCCCGGAAGGCCAGGGCGCACAGAGGTTGAGGGCTGTACTCTTACTGGGGGTTGAAAGGGGGAACCGGCGTGATGCATCGCCTGCGTGGATGGGCAGCCGTGGCCGGAGTCGTCCTCGGGCTCTGGGGGTTGGGGCTTGCCTGCCGTGATCCCGAGAGGACGCCCAGCGCCAGCGAGCGCGAGGCCCGCGCGGAGGTGCTGAGGAACCTGATGGCCTCGCGCGAGAAGATGCCGGATCCCGAAGAGCTCCAGGCGCAGCGGAGAGATCTCCAGGCGGAGGTGGGCCAGGGCCAGGTTGTGGGGCAGGGCGGCTCAGGGCAGGAGCAGGCCGGCTTGAGCATCCACGGCCTGGTGGCGTGGGTGGGGGACGACGAGCTGCTCGTCCGCGACACGGGAGGGGTGGAGCGGGATCTGCGTGTCGAGGACACCACGCGCTTCCGGGAGGGAGAGCGGGAGGTGAGCCGGAGGATGGTGGAGAAGGGCGCGGAGGTCCGGGTCTCCTATGACGTGCAGCAGGGGGAGTGGGTGGCGCGCGAGGTGGAGCTGCTGCGCCCAGTGACTTCCCCTCCGTCGACATCCCTCGAGCAGCGCTAGAAGGGCGGAGCTACTCCTCGGCCGCGCCCCCAGGCCAGGTCTTGTTGAGGAGTTCTTGCAAGCTGGAGATCTGCCGGAGCAGCGCCGCATCGGCCGTGCCTCGGAACTGATCCAGCACCATCCGGATCCTCGGCACGTCGCTAGGGGCGATGAGCCCCATGCGCTCGAGCGCGGCAAACGCCAGCACGATCCGGTATCGAATGTGCAGCCGGCTGGCCACTGCCGACGCGTTCAGCAGACGCTCGACGTCGCCACGCTCGGGCGAAGCAAGCACATAAGACGCAAGCGCCAGGGCATATCCTTCACTCGAGTTCTTCGCGAGGGTGTCCTTGGAGATGCCATTGGCTCGGAGAATGCGATACATCTCCCTCGCCAGCTCGTCCTTTCGCCGGACCCGCTTCCCGAAGTCAGCGATCTGGAGCGAGAAGTACTCCTCGATGACCTGGTCGAGCTCTCTGAGCCCTTTCTTCTCATCGGTGGGTCCGGAGGGTTCTGGAGGAGCCGCGGCGGCGAGTTCCTGGCGCGTCTCGCTGGCCGCGGTGCTGACCTCGTCTGGGCTGACCTTCTCGGCTTGCGCGCGGAGGTCGGCTCTCGCGAAAGCACCCTGCACGTACAACCGCGTCACCAGGTAGCCGAACAGGAAGCCCACGACCGGGTAGAACACTGCCATCGCAGTCGCGGCGCTGAGGGTGGCTCCTGCCGGCTCGCCGAGGCTGGGCGCGATGGTCTTTCCGAGCGACGAGAGGTACTCCGGGACCGTCTTCAGGTTCACGAGCCCGAGCCCGACGATGATCTTGGTCAACCAGTCCGAGATCTCTTCGAGATTCGTGTTGACGCGTTGCTGGTAGGAGCGTGGGTCCCTGTCGGGAGCAGCGGGAGGAGGTGTTTGTCCTGAGGGGAGGGGCTGCGTGGGGCCGCGCTCTTGCTGCAGGACCCTGGGAATGCCGAAAAGGAACCCGATGGCGGTTCCGAGCACGGTGAGTGCCAGCGCCCAGACGAGCGCCCCACCGAACCGGCCCCCCACTTCGCCGATCGCGTACCCGCCTGTCACGACGAAACCGAGCGCCATGAGGGTGCCCAGAAACACGACGACGCGAGACATGTCGCGCAGCTCGCTATCTCGCGGCCGTATCCGTGAGGCTCTTCCAGGGCTGCTGGCGTTTGTGTCGAACATGGTGGCCACTCGGAGGACTCCCCGCGGCTCGGCAGTGGCAATGCCTCCGCTCTTGCGCCCACTCTTGCGCGGGTCTGGCGGCAAGGGTGAGACCACTCAGAGGAAGTGTGTCCTTTCTCACCCTCATCCCGAGCCGGCGCTCCAGCAGGATCACCCGGCAAGGAGAGCAAGCGCTCTTCCGGGACTCCTTAGAAGGGCGAGCCGTCCACGTGCTTGCCGGCGGAGGACGGCAGCGCGCTGAGGTCCGTGTGCAGGACGAAGCCCGTGTCCGGATCCGCGTCCCCCGAGCGGTTGTAGGAGACGGTATCCACGGTGCTCGAATAGACGGACTCGTTGACGAGCGTGCCCGCGGAGTCCCGGAGGGTGACGTAGTCCGTGCCCGTGTTGTTGAGGCCGAGCCGCCCGCTGGAGGCCGCCTCCGTGTTGGGCGTGCCGGGGGGGAAGGCGGTGGGCCCTCCATAGATGACCCAGGCCTTGCCCGGCTGCAGCACCGTGCCGGAGGAGAACACGTGGCGCGGGCCGGCGGTGGTATTGCCATCCCAGAGCGTCCAGCCGGAGAGGTCCGCGGCTTGCGGGCCCGTGTTGACGAACTCCACGAACTCATAGTCGACGAGCGCTCCGACGCCGCCATCTGGCAGCGTGCCGGAGGGCTCATTGGGGAGGAACTCGTTGATGAAGACGCGGTACGGCGGGGGGACGCCGAAGTCATACCGGCTGAGCACGGGGTAGTGGTCGCTGGTGGTGCCGCCGTAGTCGGGGATCCAGGTGGGGCGTAGCACCTGGGCCGAGCTTGGCACGTAGTCCACCATCACCTCGTTGGAGGCGAGCGTGTGGTCGATCATGTCCGGGAAGTCGACGGTGGAGTTCTCGCCGGCGAGCGATAGCGGCCGGGTGACAAAGGAGTAGTCGTTGGAATCGGCGACGAAGTTCTCGTACGGGCTGAGCAGCGGGGTGCCGGTGGAGTCGGAGGTGATGGAGACGTCCACGTCATCATTCCAGTCGCCCACGACGAGCACGTGCTGGGTGGGCAGGTTCGAGTCGAGGTAGTTCTTGAGTGCGACGCCCGCGCGCTGGCGCTTGTCGTAGGAGGCCTGGTCGGCGAAGGCCTTCATGTGGAGGACAATCACGATGAGGGGCGTGTCCACGCCGTGGATGGGGGTGAGGAAGTCCACGCGCATGGGGGGTCTGCCGCCGAAGTCTGTCGCGGCCTCGAGGAGGATCAGCGTGGCGCTCTGATAGACGAGGCGGCTGTCATAGAGCACGCCCACCTTCTGCTCGGACGGCGAGTAGTAGCTGGAGCCGAAGGTGACGCGAGGATCATTGGAGAGGAAGCCGTCGTAGCCGGGGAGCTGGCCCTCGAGGGCTTGGAAGTCGTTGTTATCGACCATCTCGACGAGGCCCCACAGGTTGACGCCCGAGGTGCCGAGGAGCTCTCTCGCGTGGGTGATCTGGAGGTCATCCAGCGAGCCTCCCGGCGAGGTGGAGCGGGGCGGGCCCTGGGTGTCGCTGCCGAACCACTCGATGTTCCAGTGGCCCACGGTGAGGAGGGTACCGCCGCCGCCACCGTCGGGCGGGGAGCCACCGTCGGGCGGAGAGCCACCATCCGGCGGCGGGGTCCTCACGGTCAACGTGAGCGCGCGGGAGTCCATGCCCCCCACGGAGTCCTGGAGGGTGACGGTGAAGGACCAGGTGCCCGTGGCGCTGGGGGTGCCGAAGATGAAGCCATCCGAGCCAAACGAGAGGCCCGGGGGCAGCGTGCCCGAGTAGCCCCAGAGGAAGGGGCCGCGATTGCCGGTGAAGCCAAGGAGCTCGCCGTACGAGGTGTTCAGGGTGGCGGCGGGCAGGGAGCTCGTGGTGATGCGAGGCGGGGCGTAGACGGAGAGCGTGAGCGTGCGCGCGTCGGAGCGGCCATTGAAGTCGTAGACGCGGACGGTGAACGTGGTGCTGACGCTGCCGGAGGGAGTGCCGGTGAGGCGCCCATCCTGGCCGAGGGTGATGCCCTCGGGCGTGGACCCCGCGTCCACCAAGAAGAAGTAGCTGGGCTTGCCGCCCGAGGCGGTGAGGGCCTGGGAGTAGGGCTGGCCCTGGGTGGCTTCTGGCAGGGAGGCCGTGGTGAGGGTGGGCAGCGAGTAGACGGACAGCGTGAAGCCCCGCGTGCCGGTGCGCCCATTGGCATCGCGCACCGTGACTTCAAAGGTGGAGAGGCCGGTACTGGAGGGAGTGCCGGTGAACTCGCCGCTGGCAGAGAGCGAGAGCCAGGCCGGTGGCGTGCCCGACGTCACGGAGAAGGTGTACGGCGGCTTACCGTCCACGGCGGCGAGGAGCTGATAGTAGAACTCGGAGACGTACGCGTCGCTGAGGACGGGCGTGTTGATGGAGGGGAGCCGGTAGACGGCGAGGGACAGGCTGCGCGTCCCCGCTCTGCCGAGACTGTCCGTGACGCGGACGGTGAAGGTGAAGGAGCCCACGGAGGTAGGCGTGCCGGAGAGGACGCCGCCGGAGGAGAGGGTCAGTCCCGGTGGCAGCGAGCCGGTGAAGCTCCACGAGAGGGGAGCGCGGCCTCCGCTGGCAGCGAGCGTGGCGGAGAAGGGCGAGCCCAGGTAGCCGTCGGCGAGCGCGGAGGTGGTGACGGTGGGAGGGCCTTGGATGACGAGCGTCAGGGCTCGGCTGTCCGTCCTGCCTCCGGCGTCCGTGACGCGGGCGGTGAAGGAGAAGCTGCCGGCACTGGTCGGCGTACCGCTGAGGAGGCCATTGCTGGAGAGGGAGAGGCCGGGAGGCAGTGCGCCGGTGAAGCTCCAGGCGAGGGTGCCCTGGCCGCCCGTGGCGGTGAGCTGCGCGCTGTAGGCCTGACCGGTGTCGCCCTCGGGGAGCGTGGTGGGGGTGATGGCCGGGAGCGTGTGGACGGTGAAGGAGACGGTGCGCGTGCTGGAGCGGCCGTTGGCATCGGCGGCGGTGACATCGAAGGAGAAGGAGCCAGGGCTGGTGAGGGTGCCTTGGAGGAGGCCGGTGGAGGCCCCGAGCGAGAGTCCTGGGGGAAGCGTGCCCGAGCGCGAGAAGGAGTAGGGCGTCTTGCCACCGGTGACGGTGAGGGCGAGGTTGATGACGTCGGACACATAGGCGACCCGCGAAGCTACGGCGGAGAGCGCGGGTGGCGCGTACGCGGCGAGAGAGAGCGCCTTGGTGGCGCTGGAGTTGTCGGCGTCCGTGACGCTGACGGTGAAGGTGCTGCTGCCGGAGGTGGCCGGAGTGCCGCTGAGCTGGCCCGACTGCGAGAGGGCGATGCCTGCTGGCAGCGAGCCGCTGACGAGCGCCCAGCGATAAGGGAGGCGGCCACCGGCTGCGGTGAGGGCCTGGGCGTAGAGGGTATCGGTATAGGCATCCGGCGGGGTGCCGGAGGTGATGGCGAGCGTGTTGGTGACGCGAAGGGTGAAGGCCTGGGTGCCGGCCTGGTTGTTGGCGTCGCGGACCTCGACCGTGAAGGAGGAAGTGCCAGCGGTGGTGGGCGTGCCGGTGAGGGTGTTGCCGCTGAGCTGGAGACCGGCGGGGAGCGCGCCGACGATCAGGCGGAAGGTGAAGGGCGCCTTGCCGCCGGTGGGCTGGAGCGTGTCGGAGTAGGCCGAGCCCAAGGCGCCATCTCGGAGGGTGGAGCTGGCAAAGCCCGGGAGCTCGTAGACGGTCAGGGAGAAGGCGCGGGTGAGGGACTGCTGGGAGGAGTCCTGAACGGTGAGGGTGATGCCGAAGGCGCCGGAGACGGAGGGAGTCCCGGAGAAGCGGCCCGCGTTGTCGAACTGGACGCCGCTGGGGAGGGGACCGGTGATGACGGAGTAGGAGTAGGGGGCGACACCTCCAGAGGCCTCGATCCCAGCGGAGTAGGGATTGCCGCGGTAGGCATCGGGGAGGGTGGCGGTGGTGAGGACGAGGGCGGGGATGACGGTGAGGGAGAACGCCTTCTGGGCGGACAGGCCGCGGGCGTCGCGGACCTCGGCGGTGAAGGAGAAGGTGCCGGCAGCGGCAGGCGTGCCGGAGAGCTCGCCGGTGGGTGAGAGGCCGAGGCTGGCGGGCAGCTCCCCCTCGACCTTGCTCCAGGAGTAGGGCGGGGCGCCTCCGCTCGCGGAGAAGGTGAAGCGGTAGGCGCGGGAGGCATGGGCCGGGGGCAGCTCCGCGGTGACGAGGATGGGCCCGGCGGGGCGGACCTCGAGGGTGAAGGAGGCGCGCGTCACGGCGCCGTGGGCGTCGGTGACGGAGATCTCGAAGACGGAGGAACCGGGAGCGGAGGGAGTGCCGCTGAGGGTGCCGGACGCATCGATGGCGAGCCCTGGGGGAAAGGCTCCGCCGCTGAGTGTGTAGACGAGGGGCGCCTTGCCGCCGGAGGCCTCGATGCGGGCCGCATAGGTGACGGCCGTGGTGGCGGGAGGGAGGGAGGCGGTGACGAAGCGGGGAGCTTCGAGGACGACGAGGGGGTAGCGCCGCTGATCCGAGCGGCCGGAGGCATCGGTGACGGAGGCGTCGACGTCGAAGCTGCCGGCGAGGGTGGGCGAGCCGGAGAGGGCGCCGGTCTGGGCATCGAGCGCGATGCCCGAGGGGAGTCCCTGCGTGGAATAGGAGAGGGGCGCGGCGCCGAGGGAGGAGGCGAGGCTGCGCGAGAAGGGCGCGCCGACGGTGCTCTCGCCCAGCGAGGTGGCGGGGAGCGCAGGGCCCTGGGGATCCGGCTGGACCGGGCCGCTCTCGGAGCAGGCGAGGAGCGTCGAGAGGAAGAGGACGGCGAGGAGACGCGCGGGGGACATGGCACCACTCCGTGAGCTGGGGATCCACCGGCCCACCACGAAAGGCGCCCAGTCTAGAGGCTCTGCCCGCCCCAAGTGGAGCCCCCAGGATGTAGGCCCTCCCGGGGCGAGGCCCGCAAAAGAGAAGGGCCGCGGCCTCTCAGCGCCGCGGCCCCTCGGTGTCAGTTCGGAGCCTTCCGGCTCACAGGGTGACTACGGGCTCGGCGCACCCGGCGAGTTCGGCAGGATCGCGAAGTCGTAGTCGTTGTTGTTGCTGTCCGAGCCGTTCGGGGAGCGCTGGAGCGAGCCGGCCACCGAGTTGGAGTCGGAAGCGGAGGTACGGGTGCCCTCGACGAAGTTCAGAATCTTGTCACCCGCACCGGTCGTGATCCGGAACTCAGGGTTCTGGATGCCGGGCTCATAGAACACGCTGTCGATCAGCGTGCCCGTCGCGTTCTGGAGCAGGCCGATGCCATCGGGCCCGTTCTGGACGATGTCCGTCGTCCCGTTCGTGGCGGTGGCAATGACGAGCCGCAGCGTGCCGTCCGGAGGCGGAGTGCTGCTGAAGTAGGTCGTCGGAGCCGCCAGGATGTACCCGCCCGGAGGCAGCGAGGTCACGCTGGTGCCGGCGGCATCCTTGACCGCGGACAAGGGGAACCGCAGGTACTCCTTGCGCTGGGTCGTCCCACTGTCGGCAGGCGCATCCCCATTGACGAGCAGCAGGATGACATCGCTCAGATCCGCGGCGGCATCACCCCGGTTGTAGATCTCGATGTACTCCGCGCTGTCCGTGCCCAGGTTGTCGTAGTCGACCTCGTTGATGACGAGCGACGGTCCCGTGGGCGGCGGCGTAAAGCCGTTGAAGTTCGCGGTCTTGGCCATGGGATCCACGGCCTTGCCCGCGAGGTCCGTCACCTCGCCATCCACGCTCACCGTGTACGCCTGCCCCGCGGTCTGCGCGCTGGTGGTCAGCGTCACGCGGAAGGCACCATCCGAGACCGCGTCTGTGACGGTGAGCGACGCGATGGTGAAGTCCGCCGCCTGCACGCTCGAGGCGTTCAGCTTGCGGTCGAACGTGAGCCGGACCTCGGTCGCGCTCTGCGCACGGGCGGAGAGCAGCTTGGGCGCGGGGCAGTCCGTGACAAGCTCCGAGGCCTCGTACGCGGACGGCTGAGCGTTGGTGTTGAAGCGCCACACCGGCCCCGACGTGAGGGTGAAGGCGCAGTTCCTCGTCAGGCCGAGCTGATCCGCCAGCGTGGCGGGGACGCGGAGCCGGGGCAGGCCCGTGGTCCCGGTGATGCCCGCCGTGTTGATGTCGAAGGCGACATGGCCGGTGCCCGAGCCGACGATGTCCGAGACGAACCGGCCGGTGAGCGAGATCAGCTCGCTCTCATACGTGTCCACCGCCGTCTGGAGGTCGGCAACGCTGGAGCGATCCACGACAAGCCCGGGAGGCGTGGCCGTGGACGGGTTGCGGACCGGGTGGCCGCTGCTGACGACGGTCGTCCCCGTGACGGTCTTCGCGTTCCTGATCCCCGAAGTGGTGGCCTTCTCCGTCACCTGCAGGGTGACGCGATCTCCCACGTTCACCAGGGCCAGGGCCGTCGCGTCGGCGACGAAGATCGCCGGCCCGTTGGGCTCCGCCTGGAGGAAGAAGCCCGCGACGTCGGTGCCCAGCGCGGGCTTCAGGTAGGTGACGAACGCGTTGTCGATGGGGAGCGCCGGGCTGAGCACCCCGTTCGCGGCGGCGAGGACCGCGGCGATCTGCGCGCTGGTGGCGGCCGGATCCGCGCCGGGCACCGCCTCGCAGGCCTTGATGGTGGTGTTGCACACCTGGCTCAGCGAGCAGTCCGCGTTGCTGCGGCACTGGATGCACGCCGTCTGGTTGTCGCAGTAGGGCTTCGTCGCATCCACCGAGGCGCAGTTGGCGTCCGTGACGCAGATCTTGCACAGGCCGCGGCCGCTGCTCGCCGCGGTGTCGCAGAAGTCCGTGTTACCCGCGGCCGCCAGACACTGGGCATCGGAGGTGCAGCCGCAGATGTTGTTCCCCGTGTTGCAGGCCGGCCGGGTGTCCGGGCACTGCGTGTCGGAGGTGCACTCGACACAGGCAGACGGCTCGGTCGACGGCGGCTTGCAGATCGGCGTCGGCGCGCTGCACTCAGTGTCGTTCGCGCAGCCCAGGCACGCCGTGCCTTCCGCGTTACAGGTCTGATTGCCGCTGCAGCCGGAGTTGTCGCCCAGACAGAGCTTGCAGGCTCCCGCGCCGTTGCTGGCCTGCGTATCACAGATGGTGAGCGGCAAGGCGCACCCCAGGTCCGCCGTGCTGCTCGTGGCCGACGTATCCGTGCACACCTTGCAGCTGCCCGCATCGTTGCTGGAGATGATCTCGCAGATGGGCGCGCTGCCGCTGCAGCCCAGGTCGGTGCCCGTGTCCGTCGCGGAGTTGACGCAGGCCCTGCAGGTGCGCGCGGCACTGCCAGCCGTGTCATCACAGAAGGGCGCGGAGGTGCCACAGCCCAGGTCCGTCCCCGTTCCCGTGTCCGAGTTCACACAGGCCGTGCACGCGCCCGCGCCGTTGTTGGCCGTGAGGTCACAGACGGGGGCCGTGTCCGCGCAGCCCGTGTCGGTGCCGTTGCCCGTCGCGGAGTCGAGGCAGGCCTTGCACACTCCCTTGCCACCGCTCGCCGAGGTGTTGCAGATGGGCGCGGTGTCGGAGCAGCCCGTGTCGGTGCCCGTGCCCTGCGCGGAGTCCACACAGGCCTTGCACGAGCCCACGCCGCTGGCCGCCGCGGGGTCGCAGACGGGAGCGCTCGTGGAGCAGCCCAGGTCCTGCGCGTTGCCCTGGGCCGAGTCGACGCAGGCCGTGCAGATACCCGCGCCATTGCCGGCCGCCGGGTCGCACATGGGGGTGCTCGCCGAGCAGCCCGAGTCGACGGCACCGCCGGGAGTCGTGTCCGCGCAGGCCTTGCACACGCCCGCGCCATTGCCGGCTGCCGGGTCGCACACAGGAGCGGCTGCGGAGCAACCCTGGTCCGTGCCATTGCCCGTGTCCGAGCAGGCCCGGCAGAGACCCTTGCCGCTGTTGGCCGCCACGTCACAGAACAGCGGCGCGGTGCAGCCCTGGGTCGCCGTGCACGTGCGGCACACGGCTGTGCCCGAACTGGCGTCGCAAACCTCGCCGGTGGCGCACGCGGGCGAGCAGGTAGGCTCCGGGTTGGGCTTGTTCCTCAGCTCACAGGAGTTGTCGATGCACTGATACTCCTGGCCTGCTGGGGGAGAGCCCTTCTTGCTACAATCCGATGCATTGTCGCACTCATTGCCACCACATGCGGTGAGTGCCAGAGCACATACCGTGACGGCGAGCGCCTGGAGCCAGCTGCGCTTCATCATGAACACCTCTCCAAGGGTTTGACTGGGGTGTCATCTCCCTTACACCCGCCCTGAAAGGTCCGTCCACCGATGCCGCCCCGCGCCATCGGGTTGTCACGCAGAGAAACCAGCAAGGCCGGTTTTCAAGGCGTGGGCGCGCCGGACCTGCCGGGTTTTCCGGCATACAGATCGATCACTTCGGAGAGGGCCTGCTGGCACACGGCGCAGAAAGGGACGCGGTCCCGGGTGAACATCACGCAGTCCGCCTGGGGGCGGTAGTAGCCGCGGGCCTCGTACATGGCGCCCTCGAAGGCGCCCACCTTGCCGGCGAACTTCTGCGAGCCGAGGAACTTCTCCTCCCACTCGCGCTGGGAGGTGAAGAGCGCATCCATCTCGGACTCGGGGCGGCGCTGGGCGCGGATCTGCTTGCGCTGCTGCTGCACCTGGCGCGCATGCGTCTCGTAGGCCTCCTTGTCCCAGGGCGTGGGCAGGGGCGTGCCGGCCGCCACGAGCGCCTTCCACTTGAGCTCCCCGGGCTCCTTGAGCGCGGTGACGTTGCGCTCCCAGGGCTCGGGGCGATCCTCGGCGGGCAGGTAGGCGGACTCGGAGGTGTAGTACTCGTCCGCGAGGCCGGCAAAGTGGTGACCGAACTCGTGGACGAAGACGTAGGGGGACCAGAGGCTGTCGGCGGCCACGGTGCCATAGAGGTTGAAGATGCCGCCGCCTCCGTAGGTGTTGCCGTTCACGAGGATCTCGACGACGTCATACGGCGCGAAGGAGGCGAAGTCCCGGAACGCGCGGTTGTCGAACGTGAGGACGTAGCGCTCGCTGCCGAACGCGTCATAGGTGGCGCCCACGGGCGAGCGGCGGTGGAGGCCGGTCGAGGGGCGGGAGATGCCGGACTCGGCGGCGGGGGGCATGAGGCCCCAGACGTTGAAGTCGGCCTTGCGCTCCTTGAAGGGCGAGAAGGTGAAGAGGATGTCCGCGAGGCGGCGGGCGTCCTTCTCGAACTTGGCGCGCTCCTGCGCGGTGTAGCCGTCGCCGAGGATGAGCAGGTCGACCTTCTGCTCGGACGGCCCGTTCTTGAGCACGGGCAGCAGCGGTCCGGGCGACGGGGGCGCGGACGGGTCGACGAACATGTCCTTGGGGTCGACGATGAGGGACCAGCGCTCGTGGAAGACGTTCTGGTCGTCGCGCTTCTTGAGGAGGACCTGGACGGGCTTCTCGGGAGCGGGGAAGCGGAAGGACTCGTGGAAGGTGCGGTGGGAGTCCCTGGCCTCGGGGGTGGTCTCCCACTCGCCGTAGATGGAGGCGAAGCCGCGCGAGTAGAGGAGGCGGTTGGTGGCCTGGTCGCGGACCTCGAAGAGGTACTTGCCGAGGTTGGTCTCGTCGATGGGGCGAGAGGGGTTGCCGGGCCAGGGGAGAGGCTCGACGACGAGCCGGTCGAGGCTGAAGCGCTCCTCGGTGGCGTTACCGGTGTGGAAGTAGTCGACGCGGAAGGTGCGGGGAGTGGCGGCGGAGGCGCTGGTGGCCACCAGCAAGGCGAGCAGGAAGCGCATGGGGGCGCACTCTACGCTCAGAACGAACCCGAGAAGGAGGCCGAGGCACCCCCTGGGCCCGCCGAGACCCCCACGCCCACCGGAGGCGGAGTGTTCGAGGGAGCCGTGAGGAAGAGCACGGCGCCGGTGGTGAGCGCGGCTCCCGAGCCGATGAGGAGCCCGGTGAGGAGGTTACCCTTGGAGGCGAGCGAGTCACGCAGCTGGAGGGCCTCCTGGTCACCCGGGTTGATGCGGCCGTTGGTGTTGAGGCGCTTCTCGAGCGCATTGAGATCCTTCTGGGCCATGAGGCGCACGACGCCCGCGCCAGCGAGGGCCGCGGCGCCAGCCCCCAGCGCCACATACGAGGCGGTGCGCAGGCCCGGAGTGGAGTGCGATGAGGACGCGGTGGTGGAGACGCCACCCTCGGGGAGCCGGTCGGGCGCCGAGACGTCGGGGGTGAGCGGGGTGGTGGAGGCGACCGGCGCGTCGGTAGCGGGTGACTTGGACCAGGGCGCCTTGCCGTTGGTGTTGGGCACGACGAGGTTGGGCGGGGCCTTGCCGGTGGTGACGAAGTCCACGAGGGCCGAGAGGGAATCCGGGGGCGCATCCAGGCCCTGGGTCTTGAAGCCACCCTCGCGGACCTTCTGGCCGCCCTCGACATTGAGCACGGTGGCGGCGAACCACTTGGGGCCGCTGCTGGGCGTCTCGAGGCGCACGACGATGACCTCTTCGACGCCGAGCGCGCCACCGAGGCGGACGGCATAGTTGAGCGTGCGCTCATCGGCCTTGTCGGCGGAGGCGAGGCAGGGGAACGGGCCGGCCGAGACAGAGCCCTCGTAGGCGAGATCGATGAGCACCGGGGTATCGGTCCCCTGCACCTGGATCTGGCGGGGGAAGCTGACGGCGGAGCCCTTCACGACGGTGATGTCGTAGGTGCCGGCGGGGACCTCGACGGTGACGGGGGTCTGACCGACCTTGAGGCCATCCAGGTAGACCTCGGAGGCGGGGAGGGTGGACTTCACGGAGAGCTTCACCTTCTTGGCCTTGGCGAGCTCGCCGCGCAGCTTCTCGAACGCCTGGCGGATGGAGGGGGCGTAGAGGGCAGGGTCGAGCTTGTACTGAGGCTGGAGGCGCAGGACGTTGCGGAACGCGGCATCGCTCTCCTTCACCTTGCCCATGGAGCGGTAGTTGAGGCCGTGGAGGAGCTGGGCGTTGGCGTACAGCTTCCAGTGGGCCTCACCGGCGGGCAGGCGGGAGATCTCCTTGAGGGCGTCGTTGACGGCCTGCTCGGCGCGGGCGTAGCGGGCCTCGTAGAAGTGGTCCTGCGCGGCGTCGAGCTGGCGCTGGAGGTCCTCGAAGCTCCCGGAAGAAGCGGGGAAGAGGCGCTCGCTGAAGGTGGCCGGGCTCATCAACTCCTGGTCCTGCCGGGCATTGAGGGCCGCATGGAACGCCCGGGCCTGACTGGTCAGCTCGGCGTCCTTGCACTCACCGCTGGCCACCACCATCCGCCGCGGCGCCGCCTGTGCTGCGAGAGAGAGAATGAAACCGGCACAAACCAAGATCTTGTTCATGGGCGTGGAGATCATCGAGCGGTCCTGTATTGCACGGAGTGTTCCGGCGGCCACCGGACTCGCTGAGCCGAGATAGCAGCCGCTCCCCGCCCTCTACAACCCGTCTCCCGCCGGAACTCGGAAACCTCGTCCTTTCCGGCGGTTGCCCACGCTCCGCCGACCCCCCGGGTCGGATGCGCCCTGAAGCCATCCTACCGCTCACGGTGGATCGCTCTCGGGCCCGGACCGTCTCACCCCGTGGACTCCCGTCCGCCGCCAGAGACTCCCCGCCTCATCCTTATATGCGGGCGACGGCCTGTCCCCCTGCCCGCCCACCAGGGCAGCGGCCTCTGACGAAGTGCGCCAACGCCTGTCATCGCCATCTTGGGCAGCGGAACTCCGGACCTGGGAGGGAGCGGTATGAAGCGCGCGTGGAAGGACAAGGTCGTCGTCATCACCGGAGCGTCCAGCGGGATCGGCCGGGCCACCGCGCTCGCCCTCGCGAAGAAGGGCGCCCACCTTGTCCTCGCCGCCCGCCGTGAGGAGCCCGTCGATGAGCTCGCCCAGCAGTGCGAGGCCCTGGGCGTCCGCTGCCTCTCCGTCCCCACGGATGTCACGGAGGCCGCGGCGGTGCGAGCGCTCGCAGCCCAGGCCGTCCAGGCCTTCGGACGCATCGATGGTTGGGTGAACAACGCGGGTGTCTACCTCGTGGGGCGCCTGGAGGAGACGCCCGATGACGCCTTCCGCCACGTCATGGAGACCAACTTCTTTGGCACCGTGTATGGCTCTCGCGCGGCGCTTGCCCAGTTCCGTCGCCAGGGCTGCGGCACCCTCATCAATGTCTGCTCCGTCTACGGCTCCACCCCGGGGCCCTACGTCAGCGCGTACGCCTCCTCGAAGCTCGCGGTGCGAGGCTTCTCCGCCTCCATCCGCCAGGAGTTCGAGGGCACCGGCATCCACGTCTGCACCCTCCTGCCCGCCTCCGTCGACACGCCGCTGTGGCAGCACAGCGACAACTACACCGGCTGGCGCGCCCATCCCGTCGAGCCCATCTCCTCCCCCGAGCGCGTCGCCCACGCCATCGCCCGCGTGCTCGTGAGCCCACGCCCCGAGCTCTTCATCGGCCCCTCGCGCCGCGTGTTCCCTCTGCTCCACACCCTGCTGCCTGCCGCCACCGAGAAGTCCTACCGCTCGCCCGCACGGTCATGGCTCAAACGGCTGCTGATGGCAGGCGGGCTCGTGGCCGTGGCCTCCCTGCGACGCACTGCGGCAGCCCGGCGCCTCGGACTCCGCATCGTGGGCGTGCTCGGCACGTGAGTACGCCCGCCCGTCTACCGTTGGGAATGCCACACCCCTTCATGCCTGTCGTGACAGTGCCATGACATGACCTGGGGAGAGTCCTGCTGCCTATGAACATTGCCGTCCTCGTCAACCTCCGTTCACGCAGGGGCTCCGAAGGGATGGGGGGCCTCGTGCAGCGCTTCCTTCCCCGTGCCCGTGTGGCCCTCACCCGCTCCGTTGACGAGGCCCGCGCCTGGATCGACCAGCAGCTGCGCCCCAACATGCCCTCGCTGCTGCTCGCGGGTGGCGGCGACGGCACCATCACCGGCCTGCTCAACGAGCTGCGCGCGCAGGGCCTGGCGCTCCCGGCCATCGGCGTCCTCCCGATGGGCACGGGCAACGCGTGGGCCCACGTCACCGGGGCACCCCGGCCCGCGGTGGCGCTCAAGCAGCTGGCCGCCTACGGTGAGCGCCTGCCGCCCCTGCGCCCCTTCGGCCTCGTCCGCGTCGAGGGCCGCCTGGCTCCCTTCGCCGGCACCGGCTGGGACGCGGAGATGATCCAGGACTTCAAGAGCCAGCTTGCCTCCTCGGGCCCGCTGCGCGATGCCCAGGCCGGCCTGCGGGGCTACCTCGGGGCCATGTTCACCCGCACCATTCCCCGGCACGTGTTCGGCGGGAACGGCCCTCAGGTCTCCGTCTACAACCTCGGGGCCCCGGCCCTCACGGTGGATGCGAACCGGGCCATCCGCCCACTGCCCGGCGGGGACACGGGCGCTCTGCTGTACAGGGGCCCCTTTGGCGTCGCGGGGGCCGCCACCTCGCCCGAGTGGGGCTTCGGCTTCAAGGCCTTCCCCTTCGCGCAGGCCATGCCGCACCGGCTCTCGGTGCGCGTCTACGGCGCCGGAGTGCTCGAGGCCACGCGCAACATGTTCAAGCTGTGGCGCGGCGAGCACCCCATGCCCAAGATGCACGACTTCCTCGTGGAGCGCGTGCGCATGGACTTCGACCGCGAGGTGCCGTTCCAGCTGGCCGGGGACGTGCTCGGCATGCGCCGCTCCGTGGAGTTCGAGCTGGCCGAGGAGAGCGTCCAGCTCGTCGACTGGCACCGGCTGTCCACCCTCGTCCACGCCTGAGCCGCCGAAATCCTCCCAGAGGAGTCATCTTCCCGCGCCCCGCCGTGTAGGCTGCCCGCCCTGAACAAGTCGGCTTGACTTGGTGTCGTTATGACACTATGTTTGTGTCGATGGGACACGAAAGAGAGGGCGCGTGAGCCACACTTACGAGTACCCCCGGCCCGCCTTGACGGTGGACTGCGTGGTGTTCGGGATGGACGAGGAGGACCTGAAGGTGCTCCTCATCAAGCGTGGGCTGGAGCCCTTCGTGGGGAAGTGGGCGCTGCCCGGCGGCTTCGTGCGGATGGAGGAGGCGCTGGACGCCGCGGCGCGCCGGGAGCTGGAGGAGGAGGCCGGCATCCGCCCCAGCCACCTGGAGCAGCTCTTCACCTTCGGAGAGCCCGGGCGAGACCCGCGGGGCCGCGTCGTCACCGTGGCGTACTTCGCCCTGGTGAAGCTGACCGACCACCGGGTCCAGGCCTCGACGGACGCGCGCGAGGCGGCGTGGTTCTCCGTCTGGGACACGCCCAAGCTGGCGTTCGACCACGCGGAGATCCTGGGCACGGCGCTGCAGCGGCTCAAGGGCAAGCTGCGCTACCAGCCCATCGGCTTCGAGCTGCTGCCGCCCAAGTTCACCCTCACCCAGCTCCAGCGCCTGTACGAGATCATCCTGGAGCGCCAGCTGGATAAGCGAAACTTCCGCAAGAAGATCCTCTCCATGGATCTGCTGGAGGAGCTCGACGAGGTGGAGCAGGACGTCTCTCACCGCGCCGCGCGCCTCTACCGGTTCGATCACAAGAAGTACAAGCAGCTCGAGAAGGCTGGCTTCAACTTCGAGCTGTAACCGCCGCATCCACCCGCAGTGCCGTTGCCCTGACAAGGGCACGGGAGAGGTGTGCCCATGCTTCCCCCCTTCGACATCGCCGCCGCCTCCGTCATCGGCCGCGAGCACGCACGCGCGGGCCGCAACAACCAGGATGCCTTCAGCCTGCTGGCACAGGGGGAGCTGCTCGCCGCGGTGGTGGCGGACGGGTGCGGCAGTGGGGCTCACAGCGAGGTGGGGGCGCAGCTGGGGGCGCGGTGCGTGGCCCAGGCGGTGCTCGCGGTGGCGGGTGAGGGCCTGTCCGTGGAGGCTCCCGAGTTCCTCGAGGCCGTGCGCGCCCGGGTGCTGAAGTTCCTGACCAGCCTCACCGAGCAGCTCGGAGGCTCGCTGCTGGGCGAGCACCTGCTGTTCACGGTCGTGGGGGCCGCGATGACGCCCACGCACACGCTGGTCTTCTCCGCGGGCGATGGGCTGTGGGCGCTGAATGGCGAGGTGCACCCGCTCGGGCCCTTCCCGAACAACGCTCCGCCGTACCTGGCCTATGGGCTGCTCACGCCGGGGGCCGTGCCGCTGGAGCGCCAGGCGCTCGTGCCGACGGAGGAGGTGATGGCGCTGATGCTCGGTACGGATGGAGCGGCGGACCTCTCGAAGCTCGCGGAGACGCGGGTGCCCGAGCGGGATGAGCCGGTAGGGCCGATCTCGCAGTACTGGACGGACGAGCGCTACTTCCAGAACCCGGATGCGCTGAGGCGCCGGCTCGCGCTGCTGGGCCGCGAGTCCGTGCGCGCGGACTTCACGGCGCACCGCCTGGTTCGCACGCCGTCGCTGCTCGCGGACGACACCACGCTCATTGTTCTGCGCCGCCGCATGGGAAGGGCCTGACGCCATGGATGTCTACCTCGAGGGGAAGAAGGTGCGGCTGGATCCGACGCGCGCGCTCGGGAAGGGCGGCGAGGCGGACGTGTTCGACCTGGGCGACGGGCGAGCCCTCAAGGTCTTCAAGCCTCCCGAGCACCCGGACTACCAGGGGCTGCCCGAGGAGCAGGCCGCGGCTCGTGCGCGCCTGGACGAGCACCAGCGCAAGCTGCCCGCCTTCCCGAAGGTATTACCGGCGCGGGTGGTGGTGCCGCAGACGCTGGCCACGGATCGGCGCGGGCAGACCGTGCTGGGCTACGCCATGCGCAAGCTGGACTCGATTGAGCCCCTGCGCCGCTTCAGCGATCCGGTCTTCCGCCGCGCGGGGGCCACCTCCGCGCACGTCGCCGAGGTGATGCGAGGTCTGCACCGCACGCTGGAGGCCGTCCACGGAAGCGGCGTGGTGGTGGGGGACTTCAACGATCTCAATGTCCTCGTGTCCGGCGTGGATGCGTACCTCATTGACGCGGACAGCTTTCAGTTCGGCCCGTTCCTGTCGGCCGTCTTCACCGAGCGGTTCCTGGATCCGCTGCGCCTCACGGGCACGGCGGCCACAGCGCTGAGCCCAGGCCGCCCCGCCTCACAGGACAGTGACTGGTATGCCTACGCGGTGGCGCTGATGCAGAGCCTGCTGTGCGTGGGGCCCTATGGTGGCGTCCACAGGCCTCAACCGCCCACTCCGCGCGCCACGCCCGCGGTCCGGGTCCACCAGCGCCTCACTGTCTTCCATCCGGACGTGCAGTACCCGAAGCCTGCGCTGCCGCTGGCCACGCTCCCGGATGACATGCTGCACCAACTCCATCGGATCTTCGTCGAGGACGTGCGCGGAGCCTTCCCGCCTCGGCTGCTGGACGCGCTGCGCTTCACGGTGTGCGCCTCGTGTGGAGTGGAGCACGCGCGCCTGGCGTGTCCGACGTGCAGCCCGCACGCAGCGGCGGCCTCGACCCCTGTGACTTCGGTCAGGGGACAGGTGTCCGCCACCCGGCTGTTCTCCACGCGGGGTGTCATCGTCCACGCGTGTGCCGAGGACGGAGTGCTGCGCTGGCTCTACCACGAGGATGGAGCCTACCGGCGCGAGGATGGGCGTCCCGTGCTGCACGGCCCGTTGGATCCATCGCTCCACTGGGCCATCCAGGGAGAGGTGACAGTGGTGGGGCGTGGGGGAGAGTTGGCGGTGCTCGCAGTGGGCCGCTCGCCCGAGAAGTTGGGAGTGGACTCCCCAGAGGGCCGTCCCGCTTTCGGTGCCAACGCAGGCCACCGGTATTGGGCTCATGCGGGTGGGCTGTGGCGCGATGGGGCGTACGGGCCTGAGCGCATCGGCGACGTGCTGCAAGGGCAGACGCGGCTCTTCGTGGGTCCGCGCTTCGGGCTCGGCTTCCATCGTGCAGGCAGCCTGCGTGGGGCCTTCGTGTTCGACACCTCGCGCTCCGGCATCAAGGATGGACTGGCGCTGCCGTGGCCGTCGGGAAAGCTGGTGGACGTGGACTGCCTCTTCGAGGGACAGAACGCCTGGCTCCTTCTCGCGGAGGAGAGCAACGGCCGCACGGTGCACCACTGCGTGGTGGTGAGTGCGGATGGCACGGTGCGGGCCAGTGCTCATGCGGAGGCGGGAGACGGCTCGTGGCTGGGCTCGCTGCGCGGCAAGTGTGCGGTGGGGGATGTGCTCTTCGCCGCTACGGACACAGGACTGACCCGCGTGGAGCTGCGGCAGGGGCGGCTCGAGGCCGTGCGCGAGTTCCCCGATGCCGAGGCCTTCGTGGATGCCGACTGCCGCCTCTTCATGACGCGCAACGGCCTCACCGTCGTACGCCGCCAGGACATCTCCGGCCTGCGTATGGCCTGAGCTAAGAGTTCGGCACCAGCTGGCGGTCGTTTCCGCGTCGGTGTCGTCGCGGGATGATCCAAGGAGGTACCGAGTGGCAGTGCACGTGCGGGAGCTCTTGCGGCGGGGTGTGCTAGGCCTGCTGTCCAGTTGGCTCCTCTTGGCGACAGTAGGGTGCGCGACGACGCCGGGTGAGCTCGGGGGCAGCGGAACCGCCGGCACCGGGCTCCCGGTGGGTGAGCGCATGGAGGAACTGGCGGAAGCCACCGAGGCGGAAGCCGCTCTGCTCGCGGCGCAGGTGGGAGCTGTGGCCCATGCTCCCTCCGCTCAAGGCGCGCGCCTCTCCTTCACCTTTTGGAATGAGCACGGAGCGCTCTCGCTGACGGGCTTCTCGGCACAAGGGTTAAGCGGGCCTGCCGCTGCTTCGCTGGATGATGAGGAGACACGCGGCGCGCTGGCCACCGTGTTCACCGAATACACCCAGCGCCACACCGGGCAGGCTACCCTCACGCTCCAGCGCGAGCAGACGCGATGGGCGGTGGGCTACACCGTCTCCGCTGAGAGGCGTCCCCCAGAGGCTCGCCTGCTGCCGGTACTTATGAGGGAGTTCCCGACAGATCTGGTGCGCGTCAGCACTGACGGCCTGCGCAAGCTGCTGGCCGCCATGGAGGTGCCTACGGAGGGCGAGGCCTGGGCCGAGGTCGAGGTGCAGTTGGAAGACGGCCGTATCGACGGCTGGCGCCCGCGCCTCTTTCAAGTTGTGCGTGGAGGAGGGCGGTCACGGCCCGTTTCTTCCGTCCTTGCCTCGCAGACCGTGCAGGTACTCCTGCCGTTTACTTTGGGAGTGGGGCCTCGCACCGTCCTCGTGCGCTTGAGGCTGATTCACCGTGCTCAGGACACCGAGGCTGTGGGCTGGGTGGAGGCCGCCAGGGTAGAGCGCCCGCCGCCAATACCGGAAACCAACGCGGCCTTCGTGGCCGAGTACCGGGCGGTGCATGAGTCCATTCTCTGGAGGTGGCGTTACGAAGTTCGGGAGGGGGCCGAGTGGGCAGCCCGGCGCGGAGCCGAGGAGTTGGCGCTCTGGTATGCCGGTGGGGTGCTGCTAAAGGGTGGCGGCTACCTGGTACGCTGGGTCGGGTCGGCGACGCGCCGGGCGCTGGTACGTGGTGGCGAGGCGGCGACGGGTTGGCTGCGCACCACGTTGGTGCGCCTGCCTGGGGACAAGAAGCGGGAGTTCGAGTGGTTGTGGGCCAAGGTGCAGTTGGAGGGTGAACGCGCCCTCACGGCCGAAGAGAGGGCGTCTCTGCGAGGGCTGATGGAGCGCATCGAGCAGCTCGCGCACACGCGCCTCGACATCCAGGCCAAGAAACGGCTCCGCGACTCCGCACGTGAGTACTACAAGGCGCTGCACCCCGAACTCAGGCAGCTTATGGAGGAGCAAGGGGCGGCCTTTCCGATCCATCACCGGAGGCCTCTGGACTACGCACATCTCTTCCCTGCTGAAGACATCAACGCTGCTGACAACCTCGCGATGGTGACGCAGTCCGTGCACGGCCACATCAACCGCGTCTGGACGCGGTTCAAGCAATTGCGGCCTGACCCAACGACGACAGAGGTTTCGGAAGCCGCCAAGGCTATCGATGCGCAATTCCATGTCTGGTACCACCAGGCAGGCGATCCACGGGGTGTGGCATGGGCCCTGGGTGACGCTGAGAGGGCTGCACTGCAGACACTGGAGCGGCTGTTCCCCAACTAACGCAGCGCATGAGTGAGGTGGGCAGGAGTCATGACTCTACCCGGCTTGGAGCGGTTGATGGACGTGTGTCAGCACCTGGGGATGGCTGTGTGGACGCAGCCTCCTGTACGCGCGGTGCCGACAGATGGGGAACTGGTGGGCAATCTTCCTTTCGATCCCGTGCTCGCCGCCGTCTACTCCCGATGGAGCAAGGCCTCCTTTGCCACGGACATCGCTGGAGTCGTCCTGGCTGGCAATGATGACAGCGAGTTCAGCTTGAAGAACCAGAGCACCTGGTGGCGCGAATTCCACCAAGCGCGCGTACCGCTGCCGCTCTTCATCTTCGGAGGCGAACCGCTCTTGGCCTACTCCTACGCCACGGTCCCCGACTTGGCAGACGCACAGGGCCGTCAGCCTGTCGTGCACGTAGACACCTATGAAATCGAGGGTCCTCTCATCCACCCCGTTGCATCGAATGTGGACCGTTTCCTCGACACCTACTCGCACTTTCTGGAGGAGGTGGCGGCGACGCCCGAGTTCAAGAAGGAGAGAGAGGTCGTCCTGACCTTCCCTTGGGATGTCCCTCACCTCCTGGCGCGGGATCTTCCGCTGGTCGAACTGCTGCGCGCAGGCCGCTTCGCTTCTGTTCTCCCTCAGGATGACAGCACCCGGCGGTGGGTGGAGCGCATCCTCGACACCGCGGCCCCCAGGTAGTCATCAGAGGAAGGTGAAGGACTCCACCACCTTCCGGAAGCCCCCCTGAAACGCCGCCACCCAATGGCGCCAGTCTACCCCTCGCCCAGCAAAGACGAGGACTTACCCAGACGCCCACTGGAAAGGAATCCGGCTGGCTTGACATGGTGTTATATGGACACTATGTTGGTGTCGTAGATACACGAAGAGGGTCGCCAAGAGGGCGGCCCAGGAGAGGAGAAGGCCATGAAGACCCAGGTGAAGGAGCTTCCGCTTCCGTCGTTCTACCGGCCGGCCAACGCGGGCTCTTACGGCTACGGCCCCAACGCGGGGAAGCTCCAGATGGAGGCGGCCACGTGGCGCGCGGCGCATGACCTGGCTCCCTCCGCCACCGACAAGTTCAACCTGCACCTGCTGCTCATCGATGTGCAGAAGGACTTCTGCTTCCCCGAGGGCTCGCTCTACGTGGCCGGACGCAGCGGCAAGGGCGCCATCGACGACAGCCGCCACATCGCCGAGTTCGTCTACAAGAACCTCGGCGCCCTGACGAATGTCACCACGACGCTCGACACCCACTTCGCCTACCAGATCTTCTTCCCGTCCTTCTGGGTGGACCAGAACGACCAGCCGCTCACCCCCTACCGCGAGGTGACGCGCGAGCAGATCGAGCGTGGGCAGGTCCGCCCCAACCCCGCCGTGGCCAAGTGGCTGTGCGGCGGCAACTACCCCTGGCTCCTCAAGCAGGTGAAGTACTACTGCGAGGAGCTGGAGCGCGCCGGCAAGTACACCCTCTACCTGTGGCCCCCGCACTGCCTGCTCGGCGGTGACGGGCACGCCCTGGCCGGCGTGGTGCAGGAGGCCCGCCTCTTCCATGCGTTCGCCCGCGGCGCCCAGTCCTGGTGCGAGGTGAAGGGCGGCAATCCGCTCACGGAGAACTACTCGGTGCTGCGCCCCGAGGTGCTCAGCCGCCACGACGGTCAGCCCCTCGCCCAGCGCAACACCCAGTTCCTCAAGACGCTGCTCACCGCGGACGCCGTCGTCATCGCCGGTCAGGCCGCCAGCCACTGCGTGAAGAGCTCCATCGACGACCTGCTCACGGAGATTGTCGCCCAGGACGCCGCGCTCGCCCGGAAGGTGTACCTGCTCACCGACTGCATGTCGGCCGTGACCGTGCCCGACGGCAAGGGAGGCTTCGCCGCCGACTTCACCCCGCAGGCCGAGGCCGCGCTCAAGCGCTTCGCGGATGCGGGCATGCACCTGGTGAAGAGCACCGACCCCCTCGCGAGCTGGCCCGACCTGCGCATCGGCTGATGCGCGAGCACTGACCCGAAGAACCCAGGAGAACTTCCATGAGCACCAGCAATGGCACCCAGGTCTCGCAGCTCTTCCAGACCGCCCACGCGGAGGGCGTCCTCAGCCCCGCCGGCCTCCAGGCCCTCACCGTCGTGGACCTCGGCGCGCAGATCCAGGCCGGCCTCGGCGTCAGCGTGGACGATGTCCAGGCCAGCGAAGTGGTCCTCGTCACCGTGATGCCGGATGACTCCGGCAGCATCCAGCACGCCAACAACGCCCGGCTCGTGTGCGACGGGCACAACCAGGTCCTCGACGCGCTGCTGGCCAGCAAGCAGAGCGACACCGTCCTCTTCCACACGCGCTACCTCAACGGCTCCGTGCTCAACCCGTACCGGCCGATCGAGGACGTGGTGCGGATGCATGACAAGAACTACAACCCGAGCCTTGGCACGCCCCTGTACGACCAGACGGTGGTGCTGCTAGGCACGGTGCTGGCCAAGTCCCAGGAGTTCACCCGCAACGGCGTGTCCGCCCGCACCGTCACCCTCATCATCACCGACGGTGGGGACTGCCACTCGCAGAACGCCCGGGCCAAGGACGTCGCGGCGCTGGTGAAGGATCTGCAGCGGGCGGAGAACCACATCGTCGCGGCGATGGGCATCAGCGACGGCACCACGGACTTCCACAAGGTGTTCCGGGACATGGGCATCGAGGACAAGTGGATCCTCACGCCCGGCCAGAGCGCCCAGGAGATCCGCCAGGCGTTCCAGGTGTTCAGCCAGTCCGCTGTCCGCGTCAGCCAGGGCGCCGCCAGCTTCAGCCGCACCGCGCTCGGCGGCTTCGGGCGCTGAGTCCCTCGCCCCCACCCCGGACAGGCGCGCGAAAGGAATTCCCTGCGCGCGCCTGTTCCGTCTTCAGGAGGGGAACGACCACCTCATGAGCCTCAAGGCAGTCCTGACCGCCATCCTCGCCGTACTGGGAGCGCTCGTGCTGGCGGCCGTGGGCTCGCTCATCATCCTCACGGGGTATCTGCACCAGGTGACGTCTCACCTCGGCTCCTCCATCGATGAGGTCCGGCTCGCGGAGGAGCTGGAGGTGGAGCTGCTCACCCACTACCGCCAGGCAGCGGTGCAGCTCCGCCCGTCCCCCGACGCACAGCTCTCTCCGCTCAACATCATCGAGTCCCGGCTCCAGGCGCTGCTCGAGGAGATGGAGCCCTTGGCTGTCACACCTCAGGAGCGGGCGCTGGTGCAGGACATCGGCGAGAAGGTGAGCGCCTACCTGGCCGCCCGCGAGAAGGCCGAGGGAGCCTCTTCCATGGAGATGGCACGTCAGGTGGGACCTCGGCTCGATGAGGCCCTGTCCGTCCTGGAGGATCTCGTCGAGTTCAACGTCCAGGAGGCCCGCGAGGCTCAGTGGCAGGCCAATCGCTGGGACCGGTGGGTCAGCGCCGGGGGCATGACGCTGTCGGCGCTGCTGCTCGTGGGCATGGCCGTGGTCCTCTTCTGGGTCCGGCGCGCCGTGCTCCTCCCGGTGATCCGCGTCAGCCAGGCCATGCGCCGCTTCGGCTCCGGGCACAAGCGCACGCGCGCACCAGAGGGCGGGCCCGCCGAGCTGCGCGAGATGGCCCGCACCTTCAATGAGATGGCGGCCTCGCTCTCCAGACAGCAGGAGGATCAGCTCACCTTCCTGGCGGGCGTGGCACACGACCTGCGCAACCCCCTCTCCGCGCTGAAGATGTCCACCGCCCTCGCTGACTCCGGCCGGGCCGACGCCTCGCCCGAGCGCATCCAGAAGATGCTCGTGCTCGTGCGCCGGCAGGTGGCGCGGCTGGACCGGATGGTGGGGGACCTGCTCGACGCCACCCGCATCGAGGCGGGCAAGCTGGAGCTTCAGCTCGAGGAGCGGGACGCGGGGGAGCTGGCCCGTGGCGTGGTGGAGCTGTACCAGGCCACCGGGCCCAGCCATGAGCTCATCCTCTCTCTGCCCGAGACGCCCGTGCTCCTGCGCTGCGATGGCACCCGCATCGAGCAGGTGCTCAACAACCTGGTGAGCAATGCGTTGAAGTACTCGCCCTCGGGCACGCGCGTGGAGGTGACCGTGCTCCGCGAAGGCGAGGAGGCCCTCTTCTCCGTCGCTGACCAGGGCATCGGCATCTCCGAGGAGGAGCAGAGCCACCTCTTCACCCCCTTCCAGCGCACCCACGGGGCCCGCGCACAGGCTCAGGGCGCGGGCCTGGGGCTCTCTGTCGCCCGGCGCATCGTCGAGGCCCACGGAGGCCGCATCGAGGTGGACAGCCGCCCTGGCGAGGGCTCCGTGTTCCAGGTCCGCCTGCCGCTCGTGCCCACGGTGCAGCCCACCGCCCAGACACCGAAGTCTGCGCCCGCGTGGACTCCCGAGGGCGCGGTGCACTGACCCTCCACCCCTGCTGGGATCAGCAGACAGGGGGCTCGCTGCCCCCGCGGGCAGGCTGCACGCCGCCGAAGGCCGCGCGCTCGGGGACCACCAGCACTGGCTTGGGGCACCGGCACATCAACTCCCCCGAGACGCTGCCCAGCAGCGTGCGGGCAAACGAGCCTCGCGCTCTCGCACCGACGATGACCAGATCCACGTCCTCGTCCGCCGCCAGCGTGCTGAGCACGGCCGCCGGCTCTCCATGTGCGATCAGGGTGTTGGTCTTCCAGGGGCGGCTCGCAGTGCCGGCGCAGGTCTCCTTCAGGAGCTCCTCGGCATACTGCTCGCAGGCCCGCTCGAAGGCGGCGAACTCCGGGGCCTCGCCTGCCTCCTCGGCCACCCGCTCCGGGAGAACGTGAACGAAGGTCACCTGGCTGCACAGCCCGCCGGCGTACTCCAGCGCCGTCCGGGCCGCCTCCCGCGAGGCCTGTGTGCCATCCACCGCCACGAGGATTCGTCGCATCGCATTCTCCTTACCCCTTCCCCACTCCACGATCCGTGCCAGGGCTGATCCAAAGGGAATCGCGCCCGGAGAGCGCAGGGGCTGCGTTCACGGCCCCGCGCGTCGCAATCCCTGCGGAGCCGGGCGGCCGAGCTCCTGTGCCCCTGTAGGTCCAGGGCGCCCCTATGTGGGGCTCAGCTGCGGACCAGCACCGTGACGATGGCGAAGTAGATGAGCAGGCTCAAGACATCTTGGACGATGGTGGCCACCGGGCCCGAGCCGAAGGCTGGGTCCTTGCCCAGCCGGAACAGGAGCCAGGGGAAGAACAGGCCGATGCTCGTCGCCATGGTGCCCGCGGCGACGACGGCGAGCGCGACGGCGAGGCCGAGCCGCAGATCCCCCACGGCCAGGGCCACCGCCGGCAAGACGAGTGCGGCCAGCGTCAGGCCGATGAACAGCCCCGTGCGCAGCTCGCCTCCCAACATCCGCGGGAAGGAGACCTTGCTCATCGAGAGGAAGCGCACCACCACCGCCTCCGTCTGCGTACCGATGGCATCCGCGAGGTAGACGATGCCCGGCACGAAGAAGGCGATGACGAGGTTGGCCCGCAGCGCCTCCTCGAAGCGCGCCATCACCACCGCGGAGCCCACGCTGCCCACCAGGCCCACCAGCAGCCACGGCAGCCGGTGGCGGGCGCGCCGGGCCGGAGGTTCTTCCATGGCTGCGCGCGCCTGCTCGGACTCCCGGCGGATACCGGCCAGGCGGAGCAGGTCCTCGATGTGTTCGCGGCGGAGGATGCCCAGCAGCGCCTCCGCGGGCACCGCGCCCAGCAGCAGCCCCTCGGCATCCACCACCGGGACCGTGGGCAGCTCGTGCTGCAGCGCCAGCGCCGCCGCCCACTCCTGATCATCCTCGGGACGCACGGAGGGGAAGCGCCGCTGCATCACGTCCCGCAGCACGTCCGTGGGCGCCAGGCTCAGCAGATCCCTCGCGCGAGCGATCCCCACCAGCCTCCCCTGCGGGTCCACCGCGTACACGAGATCCACGGAGTCATACGGCCGCGCCAGCAGGCGCTTCAGCACCTCGCCCACCGCCTCCGTCTCGAGCGCGATGGGCACATGCGTCGCCAGGTACCGCCCCGCTGTCTCCGGGTGGGCTTGGAGCGCCATGGCCTACCCGGGACCCACGGGACGCCCGGACTCTTGCGGGTGGGTCTCCGGGAAGAGCATCTGCAGGTGGTAGGTGTCCCTGTCGAGGGTGGCGCGCACGGTGAGCCCGCTCTCGTGGAACACGTCCAGCATGGGCTTGTTCGTCACCAGCACGTCCGCCTGGAAGCCTGGGAGGCCCCGCGCCGCGGCCGCCTCGCGGATGCGCCGCATCAGCAGCGTCCCCACGCCCTTGCCCTGCCAGTCGTCCCGCACCACGAAGGCCACGTCCGCCAGGCGCGTGGCCGGCTCCACGTCGTAGCGCACCACGCCGATGATCTCCTCCGTCCCGGGCACGCAGGCCACCAGCGCCATGTTCTGGTCGTAGTCCAGGTCCACCAGGTCCTGCATCTCCTCGTGCGGGTGCGTCTTCTTGTAGCTCAGGAAGCGCCGGTAGCAGCTGTCGTTGGAGAGGCTGTACATCAGCTCCTGCAGGGCCCGCTCGTCGGTGATGCGCGCCGGGCGGATGAGCAGCTCCGTGCCGGAGATCGTCCGCTCGCGCCGCTCCTCCGTCCACGGGTAGCGCGCCCGGGGCACCACCTGGTCCGGCAGCACGAAGCGCCGCCCCTTGGCCATCGCCAGCAGCTCGGCGCGGAAGTCCGGGTGGGCGATGTTGATGAGCGCCAGCGTCCGCTCGCGGATGTTCTTCCCCCACAGGTCCGCCACCCCGTACTCCGTCACCACGTAGTGCACGTCCCCGCGGCTGGTGACGACGCCCGTGCCCGGCTCCAGCGCCGCCTGGATGCGGCTCACCTTGCCCCCCTTGGCCGTGGAGGGCAGGGCGATGATGGGCTTGCCGCCCCGGCTGCGCCGCGCCCCGCGGATGAAGTCCACCTGTCCGCCAATGCCCGAGAAGAAGTTCCCGCCCAGCGTGTCCGAGGCCACCTGGCCCGTGAGGTCCACCGCCAGCGCCCCGTTGATGGCGATCATCCGGTCGTTGCGCGCGATGTTGCCCGGATCATTGGTGAAGTCGCTGGGGCGCAGCTCGATGGCCGGGTTGTCGTGCGCCCACGCGTAGAGCTCCTGGCTGCCCATGATGAAGGACGTCACCAGCTTGCCCTGGAGCAGCGTCTTCTTCCGCCCGGTGATGACGCCCGCCTCCACCAGCCGCATCACCCCGTCCGAGAACATCTCCGTGTGCACGCCCAGGTCATGGTGGCCGCCCAGCTGCGCCAGCACCGCGTCCGGGATCTTCCCGATGCCTGTCTGCAGCGTGGCCCCGTCGGGGATGAGCTGGGCGATGTGCTGGCCGATCTGCCGGGCCACCTCGTCCAGCGGCTCCGCCTGGTGCTCCAGCAGCGGTACATCCACCGGCACCAGCTTGTCGAACCGGCTGACGTGGAAGAACGAGTCCCCGTGCGTGCGCGGCATGCGCGGGTTGACCTCGGCGATGACCAGCGTGGCCGAGTCCACCGCGCTGCGGACGATGTCCACCGACACGCCGAGGCTCACGTACCCGTGCGCGTCCGGCGGGCTCACCTGGAGCAGCGCCACGTCCACGCGGACCCGCCGGCTGCGGATCAGCTCGGGGATCTCCGAGAGGAACACCGGCATGAAGTCCGCGCGCCCCTCCTGCACCGCCTTGCGCACGTTGGCGCCGATGAAGAAGGCGATGTGCCGGAAGCGCTCCGCGTGCTCCGGCTCCACGTAGGGCGCTGGCCCCAGTGTCAGCAGGTGCACCACCTCGTTGTCGGCCAGGTGGGCGCCCTTCTCCACCATGGCCTTCACCAGCGACACAGGCTCCGCCGCCCCCGAGCCGATGAGGATGCGTCGCCCCGGGGGAATCCCGCGAATGGCCTCCTCCGCCGTCACCACCTTGTCCGCGTACCGCTCTCTCCAGTCCAACACGTGCCGGAAACCTCCAGTGAGAGTGCTCCCCCTAGCACCCTTCATTCCAAAGGCTCCCCGAGAGGGGAAGGCCGGGTTTGCCCGCATGCTTTGCGCCGGACAGCTGGGGAGGACGCAGTCCTTGCGGGCCCGCTCCTGCCTTCCGAGGGAGAAGCGCCTCGGCACGCGCATTGCTCCAGGAGACCGGAGCGGCGTGCTGCTTCGATGTCCGAGGGCGATAAGGCCAAGGCCCGAGGCTCACGGAAGGGGAGGCCTCCGCGTGCCCACGGGGGTGGCGCGCGGAGGCCGACTTCTTTTGCGGGGCAGGCGGAGGCGCATGCGCTCAGGGGCTCGCGGGGCTCACACCCGCGCTCCGGTGCGCCTGATCCAACAGGATGAGCACCTCTTCGTCGCTCATCTGGTGGAAGTCCTCGTACCAGGCGCCGATGGCCCAGAGGTTGCTCGGCTCGTCGGCGCAGACGAGCACGTCCACCTCCTCGCGAAGCTGCTGCGCCGTCTGGGACGCCGCCACTGGCACCGCGAGGATGATGCGGCGCGCTCCGAAGCCGCGCAGCGCCCGGACCGCCGCGCGGGCCGTTCCGCCCGTGGCCAGCCCATCATCCACGAGGATGACGGTGCGCCCCGTCAACGGCGGGAGCTGCCGGCCTCCCCGGTAGCGCTGCACGCGCCGCTCCAGCTCACGGGTCTCCTCGGCGATGACGGTTCGCAGCTCCTCGGCGCCGACGTCCGCCGAGGTCAGCACGTCCCGGTTGAGGTACACGGCGCCGCCCTCGGCGAGCGCCCCCATGCCCAGCTCGGGGTGCCAGGGAACGCCCAGCTTGCGCACCATCATCACCTCGAGCGGCACGTCGAGCGCCCGGGCGATCTCATACCCCACCGCCACGCCGCCGCGAGGCAGCGCGAGCAGCACGGGTGCCTCATGGACGTATTCCCTCAGCCGCTCCGCCAGCAGCCGGCCTGCTTCCTCTCGATCCCGGAATCGCATCTCCGCACCTCCTCACTCTCTCTTCAGGGGCTCGCCTCCCACGCCTCCGTGAGCTGCTCGCGAGTCCAGGCCAGCACCGGGCTCGCCTCCACTCGGTAGGGGGGAGAGACGGTGTCCAGCCGCCGCAGCGCGGGAGGCAGCCGCTCCAGCTCGCGCCGCGTGTACGCTCGTATCTCCAGCAGCGAGGGCGACGCCCCCTCCACCCGCTTCCCGTCCCGCATCATCGTGCGCAGCAGGGCGCGGCCCTTCAGCTGCTCACCGTGGCGGGCGAGCACGTCCCTGCGCGCCACCCCCGCCTCCTCCTCCCGGAACACCTGCTTGCGGCCCGGAAAGAGGACCTTGGCCGTGGACAGCTTGATGCGGTCCTTCCCCCCGTACGCCACCAGTTTGTAGACGATGTCCAGGCATGGCGAGTCCGAGGACACTCCGAGCGCGGTCCCCACGCCGAAGCCGTCAATGGGCGCCTTCTGGGCGAGCAGCCGCGCGATGGAGTCCTCTTCCAGGTTGCCGCTGGCGATGACCTTCACGCGCTGCAGCCCCGCCTCGTCCAGCATCTGCCGCGCCGCGTACGACAGCGCCAGCATGTCCCCCGAGTCCAGCCGCACCGCGCGCACATGGAAGCCCTCGCCCAGCTCACGCGCCAGGCGGATGACGTGCTGCACGCCGCGCAGCGTGTCGTAGGTGTCCACCAGCAGCGTGGTCTCCGGGAAGCAGCGCGTGAAGGTGCGGAAGGCCTCCAGCTCGCCGTCATGCGCCTGCACGAAGCTGTGCGCCATGGTGCCCGAGACGGGCACGCCGTAGCGCTGTCCGGCCAGCACGTTGGAGGTGGAGTCCACGCCGGCGATGAAGGCCGCGCGCGCTAGCTTCAGCCCGGCATCCAGGCCATGGGTGCGCCGCAGGCCGAACTCCATCACCGGCCGGCCCGCCGCTGCTTCGACTACCCGCGCGGCCTTGGAGGCCACCAGCGTCTGCAGGTGGATCTGGTTGAGCAGGTACGTCTCCACCAGCTGCGCCTCGGGCAGCGGCGCCACGACCTCGAGGAGCGGCTCCTCGCCGAAGACAGGGGTGCCCTCGGGGACGGCGCACACCTCGCCGGAGAAGCGGAAGCGCTCGAGGTACCGCAGCAGCCGATCCGAGAAGAGGTGGAGCGAGGCGAGATAGTCGAGCTGCTCCGGGGTGAAGCGCAGCGTCTCCAGGTAGTGCAGCACCTCGTCCAGGCCGCAGGCGAGCAGGTAGTTGCGGCGCGGCGGCAGGCGGCGGACGAAGAGGCTGAACACCGCCTCGTCGTGCATGTCCTCCTCGAGGTAGCCCTCCACCATCGTGAACTCGTACAGGTCCGTGAGCAGCGCAGCGCTGTCGTCCATGGCACGCCTCCTTCCCCGCCTGCTTGCGAGCCTGTTACATCCGCATCCCCGCCGAGCCTCCTTGCGCCTCCAGCAGCCAGCGCTCGAGCTCCGCGCGCGGCATGGCCCCGCTGCGGCGCGCCACCTCGCGCCCCTGGGCGTAGACGACAAAGGTGGGGATGCCCCGCACGCTCAGCCCCGAGGCCGTCTCCGGGTGCTCATCCGAGTTCAGCTTGAGGACGGTGAGCCGCCCCGCCTGGGCCTGCCCCACCGCCTCCAGCACGGGGGCCGCGGCCCGGCAGGGCCCACACCAGGGCGCCCAGACATCCACCAGCACGGGCACGGGGGATGAAGCGACGGCTCGCGAGAGCGCCTCCCCGTCCACCTCCTGGGGCTTGCCCGACATATCGAGCGCTCCGTGACAGCGGCCACACGAAGGCGTGCCCGTGGGGCGGGAGGGGGGGACTCGGTTGAAAGCACCACAGGATGGACAACGGAACATGGGGTGACCTCCGGACCTCTTCAAAAGAAGATAAAGCGGCCATCGGAAGACGCCCCCCGCGCAGCTCTGGCGAGGGGCGACGGACCCGCGCAGCTTTTGCATGCCTGGATGCCCTCCAGGAGTGGGAGCGTGCCTTGCACGGGCCGATGGCGGGCCTGGGGCACGGCACCAACTTGGAGCAGGGAGCATCTATGAGGGTGGCAGTCTTCGACACGCACCGCTACGACCGGGAGGCGCTGGAGGCGTCTAACGCGCGCTTCGGCCAGACGCTCGTCTTCTTCGAGCCGCGGCTCACGGCGCAGACGGCGCAGCTCGCCCAGGGCTTCATGGGGGTGTGCTCGTTCGTCAATGACAAGGTGGACGCCTCGGTCCTGGAGGCGCTGTATGCCGGAGGGACGCGGCTGGTGGCGCTGCGCTCGGCCGGGTACAACCACGTGGACCTCGTGGCCGCGGGGCGGCTGGGCATCAAGGTGGTGCGCGTCCCCGAGTACTCGCCGTATGCGGTCGCCGAGCATGCGGTGGCGCTGGTGTTGGCGCTCAACCGCCGCATCCACCAGGCCTACGCGCGGGTGCGCGACTGGAACTTCTCCCTGGATGGGCTGGTGGGCTTCGATCTGCACGGGAAGACCGTGGGCGTGGTGGGCACGGGGCGCATCGGCCGGGCGGCGGCGCGTATCTTCCACGGCTTCGGGTGCCGGCTGCTGTGCTTCGACGCGGCCCCGGACGCGGCGCTGGAGCGCGAGCTGGGAGCCCGCTACGTGTCGCTGGACACCTTGTACGCCGAGGCGGACATCCTCTCCCTGCACGTGCCGCTCACGCCGGGCACCCACCACCTGGTGAGCGCCGGGGCCCTGGAGAAGATGAAGCGCGGCGTCATGCTGATCAACACCGGCCGTGGCGCGCTCATCGACAGCCGGGCGCTCATCGAGGCCCTCAAGCGAGGGCACATCGGCGCGGCGGGGCTGGATGTCTACGAGGAGGAGGAGGGCATCTTCTTCCAGGACCTGAGCGGGAAGGTGCTGCAGGACGACGTGCTGGCGCGGCTGCTCACCTTCCCCAACGTGCTCGTCACCTCGCACCAGGCCTTCCTCACGCGCGAGGCCCTGGGCAACATCGCGGACACCACGCTGGCCAGCATCCAGGCCTTCGAGCGGGGCGAGCCGCTCCTCCATGAGGTGAAGGCCGAACAAGTCCTTCGGGTGCCCGCGCGATAGTGCTCTGGCATGGCCCGTGAACAGGGTAGAAGACTCATCCCATCGGCCCTCGAGGCCCGTCTCCACGGAGGCACCATGCCCATCGTCTGCGCCACCAACTTCTCCGATGCCGCCCGCCGGGCCTGTGATGCTGCTGCGCTCCTGGCCCGGAGAGCGGGCGAGCCTGTGTGGCTCGTCCACGTGCTGCTGACGGACTCCGTGAGGGCCTTCGGCAAGCCGTTGATGGAGGCGGCCGAGGCGGCGCTGGCTGACGAGGCCAGGCGGCTGGAGAAGCTCGGCGCCACCGTGCAGCGCACGCTGCTGGAGGGGGAGCCGGCCGCGGCGCTGCAGGAGTTCGTGAAGAAGCAGGGGGCCACGCTGGTGGTGACGGCGGGGCCGAGCCAGGAGACGCCCTTCCTGGGCCTGGGCGGCACGGTGGATCGGCTGGCGCAGGGGCTGGAGGTGCCGCTGGTCGTCGCCCGGAACGTGGACGCGCTGGAGGCGTGGGGGCGCGGGGAGCGGCCGCTCAAGGTGATGGTGGGGGTGGATCGCTCGCTGCCCTTCGAGGCGGCGCGGGACTGGGTGAAGGGGCTGCGCAAGCTGGGCCCGCTGGAGTTGGTGGGCGGCCGCGTGTTCTGGGCGCAGGAGGAGGCGGTGCGGCTGGGGCTGGAGCACCCGCTGGGCTTCGCGGACGTGACGCCGGAGCTGCGCCAGGCCCTGGAGAAGGAGGCGGAGGTGCTGGTGGAGCCGCTGGCCGAGGGTGGAAAGCCGGTGCGCGTGCGCCTCGAAGTGGGCATGGGCCGCATCGCCGATCACCTGGTCGCGCTGGCCGCGGACGAGGGGGTGGACGTGCTGGTGGTGGGCTCGCACCACCGGCGGGCGCTGGGCAAGCTCTGGAGCGTGTCGCAGCACTCGCTGCGGCTGGCGAAGATGACGGTGGTGTGCGTGCCGTCGCGCGCGGCGGTGCAGGGGGCGGACGTGGAGCTGCCTCAGGTGCGCACGGTGCTGGTGACGACGGACTTCTCCGAGCTGGGTGACCGCGCCATCGCCTACGCGTGCGCGCTGGCGCCTCCTGGCGGCACGGTGCACCTGCTGCACGTCACCCCGCCGCACGCGACCCCGGAGCAGCTGAGCGCGCTGAGGAAGCAGCTGGAGGAGCGGGTGCCCCGCGCGGCGGTCCAGGCGGGGCGGAAGGTGGAGCTGGAGGTGGCGGCCGGGAACGAGGTGGCGAACGTCATCGCCCAGGCCGCGGAGCGGCACTGCGCGGACATCATCTGCATGGGCACCCATGGCCGGACGGGGATGATGCGGGCGGTGATGGGCTCGGTGGCGCAGGCCGTGATGGCGCGCAGCGATCGGCCCGTGGTGATGGTGCGCAACCCCGCGTCCTGAGCCGGGCCGCGGCTCCTCGCCGGGCTCAGCCCAGGCGGAGGAACTTCACGAACTCGAGGAAGAGCTGCCCGGGGTGGTCGCGCCACACCACGGGGTGGATGGCCAGGGCCCAGAGGAGCGAGGCGCCTCGCACCAGCGACACCTCGCCCGGGAAGGACTCCTCGCGCAGCGCCCCGATGAAGTAGGGGACGGCGAGGACAATGGCTCCGTGCCACCAGAAGTTCTGCAGCTCCACGAGGGCCAGGGCCACCACGAGCCCCTGCGCCGCCAGCGCCAGCCACTGCCGCCGCCAGAGCAGCACCCCGGCCAGCAGCAGCGACACGATGGCCACCACCCCCAGGGCGTTCGGGAGGGAGAGGATGCGCACGGCCCGCTCGCGGAGCGCCTGCGTCGCGGGGTACATCAGCACGAAGGACGCCAGCGCGAGGACGATGGCCCCCGCGGCCACCGCCAGCTTGGGGAGGAAGTGGCGGATCCGGGCCCGCTCCTGCCAGCACCGGTGCAGGACCAGCACCCCGAGCGGGGCGAAGACGGCCGCCCGGAAGTGGAGGAAGGCCGCCGCGCTCAGCCAGAGCAGCGCCACGTCCGGCTTGCGGCGCCGCCAGGCGACGAGGGCCGCCAGCCCCGCACCCACGAAGGCGGAGTCGAAGAAGCCCTGCAACCCCATCTGCGCCAGGATGAGCCAGGTGAGCCCCAGCGTGGCCACGCGCGAGCCTCGCGGCAGGACGGTGAGGGCCTGGACCGCCTGGTGGAAGGCCCACGCCGTGATGGCCAGGATGTAGAGCAGCGCCACGACGGCGAAGCCGTGGAACGACAGCCCGGCGAACCTCCCCACCAGCGTGAGGGGCAGGAACAGCACCATGACCCCGGGCGGGTAGGCGAAGCCCGGCATGTCACCCCAGGCCTCCACGGGGTACGGCCAGCCCGTGCCGTCGCGGATCTCCGCGAAGGGCCGCGTGTAGATCTCCAGGCCTCGGAAGAAGGCCACCCACGTGGCGAACGGGTGGTGCAGGTGGTCCGTGTACCAGTTGGACAGGTCCGCGAAGCGGCTCTCGTTGAAGACCGGCACCCACGCCAGCGTGACGAAGAAGAGGAGCCCCGCGTTCCGGATTCCCCAGCGCACCGCGGGCGGCAGGGCCGCGTCTTCGTCCGGCAGGGAGTCGGTGGGCATGAGAGAGCCGGCAAGCGCCGGGCCGCGCCATTTGGTTTGCCCCTCGCTTCGTTGTCAAGGAACGCGAGGAGTTGGGCTCCCTACGAATGGCTGGGGCGTGTACCCCTCTGGGCGGTGGCTTCGGCTACGCTGGGACCACCGAGCGGCGGACCGCCGCTGGCACGCTGGAGCCCGGACATGACCTCGCCTGCCCTCTCACCGAAGGCCGCTGCCCCGAGCACCGAGACCGCTGAGCCCATCTGGGGCGCCCGCATGGGCTGGCTCGTGGGGGCCGATGGCGCGGGGCTCCCGCTGGTGGACTTCGAGGGGAATCGAGCGGGGCCGCTGGTGGCCCGGAGGACCGTGCCGCTGCAGCCCGAGCACCTCCAGGGCGCGGCCGACACCCGCCCGCGTGTGGTGTTGATGTTCGAGAATGGAGATGCACGCCTGCCGCTGATCGTCGGGCTCGAGCAGGGCAGCAGCCCCACGCCGCTGCTGGATGCGCTGCTCACGGAGCCGGACTCCGAGCAGAGCTCCGAGCCCGCCAGCGAAGCCGCGCAGCCCGAGGCCGCGCCCGTGGAGGCTCACGTGGATGGCAAGCGTGTCACCATCGAAGGCGCGGATGAGGTTGTCCTGAAGTGCGGTCAGGCGAGCATCACCCTGCGCCGCAACGGCAAGCTCATCATCCGGGGCACCTACGTCGAGACCCACTCCAGCGGCGTCAACCGCATCAAGGGTGGCAGCGTCCAGGTCAACTGAGGTGGACGCGGCGGGGAGCTCGGTGCACTCGGTGAAGCAGCCGTTCCGGGGGCAGAACCTGCTGGCGCAGACGCGGGCGATGGTCGGCATCCAGGTGGCGAGGCACTTCGCGGTGTTCGCCGGGCCCACGTACAACGCCTTCTTCGCGTTCAGCCCGGAGGATGCCTTCAAGGTGACGACGCTGCCGGTGCGCCAGCACCAGTTCGATGCGGAGAACTCGGTGCAGTACTGGCCCGGGGTGCAGCTCGGCGTGCGGCTCTGAGGCGCGCTACTTGCGGCGCCTCGCGACGAAGAGCGTGTGGCGCGTGCCCCGGCCCTGGCCCGCGCGCACCTGGTGGGTCTCGACGCTGAAGCCGGCCTGGGTGAGCCGTGCGGTGAAGCGGTCGTCGGGGCCCGCGCTCCACACCACCAGCACGCCCTTGGGGGCCAGGGCTGCGTGGGCCGTGGTGAGCCCCGGCTCGTCATAGAGGCTCGCGTTGGAGGCCCGCGTGAGCGCAGCGGGTCCGTTGTCCACATCGAGGAGGATGGCGTTCCAGGGCGCACTGCCGCGCATCACGCGCCGGACGTCCGCGACCTCCACACGCACGCGAGGGTCCTCGAGGGGCTTGCCGGCCAGGGGCGCCAGCGGTCCCCGGTTCCACTCGACGATGGCAGCGGCCAGCTCGGCGACGACGACCTGTGCGCCAGCACCCAGAGCATCCAGCGTGGCGCGCACCGTGTAGCCGAGCCCCAGGCCCCCGATGAGCACCCGTGGATTCAGGACGTCACCGAGAGCCACGGAGGCCAGCCGTGCCATCTCCTCCTCCGAGCCGTGGATACGGGAGGACATGAGCTCCTGGCCGCGTACGCGGATCACGAACTCGCCATCGCGGTGGTGCAGCACGAACTCGCCACCATCGGGGGCAGGCGCTCGCGCGAGGACTTCCCAGGGCTTCATGGACCTTCTCTCAAGCCTGACGTGCGGTGCTTCCGCATCCGGCGGACTGACACGATAGGACTGCACGGCACAGCATGCACGGCCTGGATTCCTCGCCCGAATCCGCGGGAGAGCGCCTGTCGGGAGCAGCATCCCAAGACCTGTCTGGTTGTCAGACAGGTTTGGCGTCAAGCAAAGGGGACCCTGCCTCAGACTGCTTTGGCGCGAAGCCGAGTTCTACTGTGGATTCTCGGAGGTGGGCGGGCGCGTCCGGTCGATAGGAGCGTCGTAGCACCCGCCCTGCCACTCGTAGACGTCGTCGCCACAGGGCGGTTCAATATCGGCATAGCGCCTCCAGCATGCTCCATGGATGACCCTTTCCCCGCGCAGGCAGGGAGGACGCCGTTGCCCCGGAAGTGGCTGCTTGGGCATGTCCAGCGCTATGGCCTTTGATCCGATGGGAGCGTCCTGGGCTCCGCTCCGCTGGGGCTGCGTGCCATCTCCGAGCCCCTGCGTTTCAGCGCCCGGCGTCACTGCCGCACCCAGCGCTTCAGCCCGTGTCTTTTCGGAGGCTTCCCCGGGCATGACGGCGCTCGCCCACCAAAGGCCGGCCGCCATCAGTAACAGGCTGGCGACCATGAGCCCTGGCCGCCATGCCCAGGAACCTGCCCGGGGGGCAATGTGCTCACGGACTGGGACTGCCACCGCGGCTTCGACAGAGGGCTGCTCCGAACCGGAGAGTGGGCTTGCGCTGACCGGTCGCGCTTCCATCTGCACCTTCGGCTTCTCCGGGCCGAACAGCGGAACATCTGCCTGGGGGCCCACGTGCTTCGCCGCTGTTTCGGCGGCCTCCGCCAACTCGCATGCGGAGCCCCGGGCCTCGGGCTCTTTGGCGAGCAATTGCTCGATGAGGCCGGAGAGCTCCGGCACCACCCGCTCGTTGATCTCCTGGGCGGGCGGCCGCCAGGGAGAGGGCGTCTGGATCTGCTGCTTCAGTTCCTCCGGTTCCGTTCCTGGTGGCGGATACACCCGGGTCACCAGCCGGTACATGCTGACTCCCAGCGCATGGAGGTCATCGGCCGGGAGAGCTTGATAGCGGGCTCCCTGCTTGCGCCAGTTCCCCCACTCGAAGCGCAGCGCTTCGGGACTGCGGTACTCGCGCGTGTTGGGAGGCATGAGGCTCTCGGTGATGGGAGGGGCTCCAGCCCACGTACTCGAGCCGTAGTCCATCAGCACGGCCCGTCCCTCGGCATCCACCAGGATGTTATCGCCTTTGACATCGCGGTGGAGGCCATCGGCCCGGTGCAGCACCGCCAGCGCCCCCGCCACCTGCGCCAGCACCCGCAGCCCCTGACGTGGGGTGGCCTGATGCTCTCGCGCCCACTCGTACAGCGGTAACCCGTGAACCCATTCCATGACCAGGTAGGGGTACGCCGCCTCGGGCCCGGCGATCCACCAGCCCCGGTCCAGCAGTCTCGGAACGGAGGGGTGGTAGAGCCGCGCGAGCAGCTCCGCCTCGCGCACGAAGCGCGGGTCATAGGCGAACACGGCCACCTTGAGCGCCACGAGTGGAGAGTGAGGATGCCCGGCGAGGCGCGCGCGGAACACCCGCCCGTAGGTCCCCCGGCCGGCATAGCCCTCGATGCGCCAGCGGCCGACGACGCTCCCGGGCCTGAGAGAGCCCGGAGCCAGCGTGTCCTTCACATCACCCGGCGTGGGGAGGTCAGTCAGATCCACCATGCGCAGCCTACCTGATGGGTAGGCATGCGTCACGCCGCGCTTCTGGGGGGAGCGAAGCGCTGGAGCGGCTACCCGTCGATCCGGATGCGCGCCTCGTTCTGCGCGAGCCACTGGGCGAACGTCTGCAGCTCCGGGTTCAGCGTGCGCGAGAAGCCGAGATCCCTCGAGCCACAGAACGCCTGCTCGAAGTCGCGCTTGAACTGGAACATGTTCCCCAGGTCGTCGGCGCCCGGGAAGCCGAACGCGCGGTAGGCCTCGGGTGGCACGTAGCTGTAGACCACCTCCTGCCCGAGCGTCTGGCTGAGCGCCGCCGCCATCTGCTGGCCGGTCAGGTGCTCGCCGGCGATGCCCACCATCTTGCCGATCAGCTCCGCGCCTCGCTTGAAGATGCCGTAGGCGCTCCGGCCAATGTCCTCCGCCGCGATGCCGGGCAGCTTCTTGTCGGCCATGGGCAGCACGAGCGCGAGCTTCCCGTCCGTCCCCCGCCTCAGGCCCATGATGGTTCCCAGGTTGTCCCAGTAGAAGCACGTGAGCAGGAACGTCGTCGGCACGCCCAGCTCCGTGAAGAAGCGGTTGCTCTCGCCCTTCCCGTCTTGGTGGGGCACCTTGTACTTGCCCTGGAGCGTCGGCATCCGGGGATCCTCCAGCGGCACCCAGCGGCGGGTATCCTCCAGCGTCGACCAGATGGCGTGCTTCACGCCCGCGTCCCGGGCCGCCTGCGCCAACGCGCGCGCCTGCGCCATCTCCTTCTCCGCGGAGTGGTGCTCCCAGAAGTTGGTGACGCAGAACGCGCCGGAGGCTCCCGCGAACGCCCGGCGCAGGCTCTCCGGGTCATCGGTGTCGGCCGCCACCACCTCGGCGCCCAGCCGGGCCAGCTCGCGCGCCTTGGCGCTGTCCGGGTTGCGCGTCAGGGCGCGCGCCGTGAACCCACCCGCCTTGTCCGCGAGAATGGCGCGCACCAGGCCGCCTCCCTGGGCTCCCGTTGCTCCCACCACTGCGATGATGTTCTGGCTCATGAAGGTGTCGTCGAGAAGTGTTCCGTGCACGGCAGCGGGCGCCTCGTGGGAGCCCAGTGGCAGCGCCAGGGTATTCCACGGGCTCCTCCCCGAGTACCCTTCGTCTCCCGCGCCGACACCGCCACGGGGAGGCCTGGGCTGCCCGCCGCCGCCGTTCCTCCGGCGGCCCTTACAGTCCCTGTCCCTGGAACCCAGCAAGTTTTTCAGGCTGGAGGGGCTGTCCGGCGGGGCCGGGCTCAGTGTTTCCCTCTGAATCCACCTTGGCCCTGCCGTTGCACTCCGCACAGCTCGACACCCCGCATGTTGAGAGGGTGAGACGAGGTGCGCCATGGAGACAACCCTGTCCTTCACGGAGGCAATGGCCAGTATTTCGGATGAGCTCTACGCGCAGGCCATGGCGCGCATGTCGGACAAGCGAAGCCACCTGCTGGGCGTCCCCGGGCTGCACGCGAACGCCCGCACGGCCATGGCCTTCGAGGTGAAGCTGGGGCTGGGCGGCCTGGCGAACGTCTCGGTGAAGCGCTACTGCTCCGGCTTCACCTTGGACTGCAACGCGTGGATCGAAGCGCCCGTGCCGGGCACCGTCCTCGCCGGCCACCTCCACTCCAGCGATGGAGGCGGGCTGGAGTTCACGGAGCTGCAGCCGGGCCAGCGCCTGCGGTTCGCGCTCAAGACGAACCTGTGGGCCCGGACCACGCTCTCGCTGCACCTGCGCACCACGCCGGCCCTGCCCGAGGGCACCGTCCTCAAGGTGTGCATGGACATCCTCTATTGAGGCGTGGCGGTGCACCACACGCGGCGGAGCGCATCCACCGCGTGCGGGCCTCTTCGCTCAGGGCGCCACGGCCGGCTCTCCCGGCGGGGCTGCCTCGGCAGGACGCTCGGGCGCCGTCTCGGGAGCCGTCTCGGGCGCTGTCGCGGGAGCACCCTCAGGAGCCGTCGCGGGAGCGCTCTCGGCGGTGCTGGCGGCCGCTGGCTTGTCGGCGCCCTTCTCCTTCTTACCGCCCCCTGCTGCCTGCCGGGCCAGCTCGCGGGCCTTCTGGGCCACCTTCGGCGTGGGCGCGAGGATCATGAACATCAGGCGCCCTTCCATGCGCGGCGTCTGCTCCACCACCGCGATGTCCTTCAAGTCCTTGGCCACATCCTCGAGGATGGCGGTGCCCTGGTTCTTGTAGGTGATCTCTCGGCCGCGGAACTGGATGACGACCTTCGCCTTGTTCCCGTCCTCGATGAACCGGCGCATGTTGCGCACCTTGAACTCGTAGTCGTGCTCCTCCGTCTTCGGACGGAGCTTCACTTCCTTGAGCTGGACGGTGACCTGCGCACGCCGAGACTCGGCGGCCTTCTTCTTCTCTTCGTACTTGAACTTGCCGTAGTCCATGATCTTACAGACCGGTGGACTGGCCATGGGGCTGATCTCGACCAGGTCGAGCCCCTCGGAGCGGGCCTTCTCGAGCGCTGCCTCGAGGGGCATGACGCCAAGCTGCCCGCCGTCAGAGCCCACGACCCGGACCTCTCGGGCGCGGATGCGGCGGTTGGTTCTCTGGTCGCGGCTCCCGCCGCGGCTGCTTCTCTGATCGCGAATGATGGTGACGCTCCTTGGAAAGGGATATGGGGCCTGCCCCTCAAAGATGGGACAGGCCTTTTCGGGACAACAGGGGGCCAGACTTGGATGCGAGGCAGCCCGCCCTCCTCGGGTTCCGAGTCTGGCATGGGGCCTCCGTTTACGGGAGTGCCTTCAAGTGCTCGCTCGCTCGGTAGGAGGGGGAGCCCACGCAGCACTCTCCCTGACCGGGGACGGCAACGCCAGTGATAACGCCCGGGCCGTGCGCCTGCCGGGGAACCTCCGTTCACTGCGACACGGCACCCACACTCTCCGTGTGGGTTGGGGGAGGACGGGGCTCAGAAGGGCGCTCGGCATTCCAGCTCGAGGCGCTCGCCGGTGTGCGGGTGGAGGAAGGTGAGAGCCTCGGCATGCAGCATCAGGCGTGTGTCGTCATGGCCATACAGCGGGTCACCGACGATCGGAGCGCCCAGCCCGAGCGGGTGCGCGGCGTGGACGCGGAGCTGGTGTGGGCGGCCGGTGCGAGGGAGGAGCGACACCCGGGTCCTCGTGCCGGTCCGCTGCGTGACGCGCCACTCGGTGATGGCGTGCTTGCCGTGGACCGCGTCGACGAGGTGGCGGGGGCGAGCCTCGGAGTCGGCCCGGAGCGGGAGCTCGACGGTGCCGTGATCGCCGGAGACGGGGCCTTCAAGCCAGGCGACGTAGCGCTTGTCGGCCTCGCGCCGGGCGAACTGGCGCTGGAGCGCCGCGTGGGTCTCCGGGTCCTTGGCAGCGAGCAGCAGCCCGGAGGTCTCGAGCTCGAGCGGGTGCACGACGAGGGGCCCGGAGGTGTCCGGGTAGCGCCGCCGGAGCCGGACGAGCACCGAGTCGCGCTCCGGATTGTGCCGGCCGGGGACCGACAGAAGGCCGCAGGGCTTGTCCACGACGAGCACCCATGCGTCCTCGTACACGAGCCGCGGCTCGTCCTCCGCGATCGGCGCCGGGCCGAGAGGTGCCGGGTCCACCTGCAGCCCCTCGAGCATGTACGGCAGGACCTCTCCGCACTTGCTCTGGCACGCCGGGTAGTACTCGCCCGCGTGGCGGCCTCCCGCGAGGGGCGGCGCACCCCACCAGAACTCGGCGAGCGCCAGCGGCTTCAGGCGGTGGCGGTAGGCGTGACCGAGCAGCTTGGGCGCGGCGCAGTCGCCTGCCCCGCCCGGCGGGGGCTCGGAGGCGAACAGCGCTCCCAGGGGCTGCTGTTCGCCGCGCGCGTTCGGAATCACATAGGCGTGCGCCATCTGCTGCCAGAGCTGCCTGGAGCGCTCGGCGCGCAGGTGCTCGAGCTCGGCGCGGCGCGCGTCGAGGGCTCGCAAGGCCGAGGCCAGGCGCTCTCGCTCCGGGTGGTGCGCCGCGTCCAGGCGCCGGCGCTCCACGTCGTCGGCGCGGCTCTCCTGCCCGAGCGCGTGGAGTGCCGCACGCCGCTCCTCGTCTCCGGCCGCGCTGTCTGCCAGGCGCTGTCGCGCTTCGTGCCGGAGGCGGCGGTTGGCGTCGTGGCGTGCCCGCAGCTCGGCGGCAGCGGCGGCGTGGCGCGCGGTCAGCTCGGCGAGGCTCGCGCGCAGCGCGACGGGCTCGGCACCCTCGAGCAGCTCGGCATGGCGGTCGTCGAGCGCGCGCAGCTCGGCCTCGCCCGCGGGCCAGAACGCGTCGCGCAGGGCCGGATCGAAGAGCGGCGGGGCGAACCCGTCGACGTGCCAGCGGTCCCCAAGCATGCCCGAGAACGCGAGGAGGTAGCCGACGCGGCCCTCCGGCGCCGCGATGACCAGCACCCCGAACATCTTTCCACGGCCCGGCACGTCGAGGCCTGAGAGGTCGATCCCGGGGAGGCCGCCGCGGCGCAGGCGCAGCTTCAGCTCCTCGGCGGCGCGGCGTGCCAGGGGATGCGGAGGGTCGTGAGAGAACGGGCTCGCGAGCCGCGCCGGCACCTCGGACGGCGCCGGCTGCGGATCGAAGTACGTGACGATGTCTGGGAAGGACGCCTCTCTCACGATCGTCCTCAGCGTGCCATATGCGCGGAGGAAGGGGTGAACAGGCGGGAGAGGGGCCCCTTGGGAGCAAGCGCCCCCGGTGCCCTAGAAGTGCCTGCATCAGGTTCGTCACGGAGTACGCGAAGGTGCCCGAAAATTGTCACCGCGAGCTGGCGGTCACTCGCCCCGGAGGGGCTCGTTGCGCGGATCGAGCAGCACGGTGAGGACGGGCCGGGCCTGCGCCAGCGAGGGAGCAAAGAGGGAGAGCTGGTTGGGATCGGCAAACACCGTCGAGAAGTCCTCGGGGGTCAGCGCGCGCACCAGCCGGGCCGCGAACGTCTCGCGCAACAGGCGGACATAGTAGTCGACGTCGTAGTCCCGTGGGTCTCTCGTGGCGCTGTCCTGGCCGTCGTCGCGCGACGGGCTCCGGGTGCGGCCATCGTCCTCGGCCTCTGGGTCGGGGAGCAGCCCCGCACGTCCTCCCACCGCGCGATAGATGCGGACGTACTCGCCGGGAGTCCACTGGGTTCGCCCGCTCGCGAGCACGGCCTCGTAGGAGAGCTCGCGCCTGCGCTCGCGGGTGGCGAGGTACTGCTCCGGGCTCTTCGTCAGCCGGACCTGGGCCGTCACCTCGAGGGTGGTGAGGGCCCTCCGGCGCAGCGCCGTCACGGTCGAGACATAGGCCTCCCGCACGCCCGGGAGGTCTCCCGCGAGGAGGCAGCTCAGCGCGCGGCGCAGGAAGCCCTCGCCAAACGGCTCCGCCCGGCTGGAGCGGAAGGCCACGCCGCGCAGGATGAGCGGGCCCTCGTAGGGCTGCAGCACGTAGTTCTTCGGCTCGTGCGAGAGCATCGCGGCGTAGCGTCCGTCGAACTCGAGGTGGACCTTGGGTGGCAGCAGCGCGGCGACCTCGGAGACCACCCGGCGCTCGTCGGCCTCGCGCCAGCCCTCCGGCACGGAGAAGTAGACGCCGTCCGTGTCGGCCTCCAGCAGCGTGACGCCGCGCCGTGCCAGCTCGTCGCACAGGAGCCCCAGCACCTCGCGCCCGTGCCGCGTCACCTCGTTGGCGGCGTGCACGTCCGAGAAGCGGGTGAGGCCCACCGCGCCCAGGTAGCCGTAGGCCGAGTTGACGACGATCTTCATCGCCGCGGAGAGCGCCTCGTGGCTGTGCCGCTCCGGTGAGCCGGGTGCCGAGGCCTTCGCCTGGGCCTTGGCCGCCAGCCGCTGCTCCACGAGCCGGTCCACCAGCGCGAGCAGGACGCCGAGCCGATCTCTCCGCGGACCGATCCGGTACTGGCGCATCAGCGAGGGATACAGGCTCGCGACATCGGCCTTCACGATGTGCCGAGCCACACCGCTGGCGAACAGGTGGAGCGCCGCGCCGCTGTGGGGCGTGCCGTCACCGCCTTCGTGGGCGGGCAGCGCGGCCCCCGCCCGGAGGTAGGCGCGCACGAGGAGCGGATCGAGCACGCCGGTGGCGGGCCCCGCGTCCGCGAGGCGCTCGTAGCGGCGCGGCGCCATGCGGGCGAGCGCAAAGGCGGCCCCTCCCAGCATGCGCGCGAGGCCGCCAGCCTCCGTCACGTCGTCGCGGGCGTAGCGCCGCACGCGCTCGGGATCGCGGCGGAAGAACTCGTACACCCGGGCACCCGGGATGTGCTCCCTCTCCGGGCCTGCGAGCCCGAGGTGCCGCGCGACGGCCTTGAGCCCGTGGCCCGGCAGATCGCGGGCCGAGAAGTCGTGCCGCAGGACAGCGTCCAGCGTGTCGATCAGCTCGCGCCCGGGGACCGTGTACCGCATGTGGCGCATCGAGTCGCGGTTGCGCGCCGGGGCGCTCCGCTCCAGGGAGGCACCTCGGGAGGCGGGGCGCTGCCGCAGGCCTGGCACGCCGGCACGTCCCAGCGCGAGCGGTACACCGAGCGCCTGCGCTCGGCGGGCGAGGAACGGCAGGTCGAAGCCGTGCAGGTTGTGGTTCTCGATGACGTCCGGATCGAGGGCGCGGACACGCTCCACCAGATGGTGGAGGAGGTCGGCTTCGGCGGCGTCATCGTCGCCGCGGACCTCGAGCACCTCCGTCCTGCCTTGGGAGTCACGGAGCGCCACGAGGAAGATCCGGTCGTGGGCGGGATCGAGCCCGGTGGTCTCGAGATCGAACTGCATGCGGTGCAGGTCGTCGAAGCCGAGCTCCCGGAAGTACGTGCGCCCCGAGGCGATGAGGTACTGCTCCTCCGGAGGCAGCGAGAGGACCGTGTCGGCTCCCAGCTCGCGCACGTGCCCGATGGAACGCCCGAGGCGCCGCGAGGCTCCTTGGAGCACGGCTGCGGTCAGCGTGCGCCCGTCGTCCGCACGGACCAGGTAGCGAAGCGCGCCAGGACCCTCCAGCTCCTGCCAGGTCATCTGGTGGGGAGCGGGCTCCTGTCGCTCGGGGCGGAGCCGCTCACCCAGGTGCGCCAGGTCGTCCAGCGAGGAGAGGAGCAGCCACGGGCGGAAGCGCACGTCATCCCGGACGAGCTCTCCGGTCTTAGGGAGCCGCCGCCAGACGAAGGCCCGGCCATCGGGCTCGGCCCAGACGGAGATGATGCCCGGCGTGGGGTCCCAGCCCCAGAGCCACTCGTCCTCCAGGGTGCGGGTCATCGGGGTTGTTTCAGTGGAACGCGAAGGCGGGTGGAAGGAGTCGGGGCGACGGTCCCACATCGCCGAAATCCACGGAAGAACTCCCGGAGAACAAGCCTCGATGACACGTGCAGCTCCAAGCAACTCCGGGGAACTCTGGGGCTTCGATTCTTGAGGGGCACGGCGGGTGCGACTCCACGTCACAAAGCCGGGAGAGGCTTGCCGCTCGTTCCGCGCGGGTGCGACTCTCGCGCTCCATCTCCGCGTCTGGAGTCGTAAATCGTGTTGAAACCTGTTGGGTCGTTCCGAGTCGTCGTGGCGTTGTTCTTCCTGCAGGTGATCAGCGCATGAGGAGGGGGCTCCAATCCTCCGCCTCCCCAGCAGGACACTGCGGCGCCAACGGCCCAGGCCCAGCCGGCCGGAGGCACGTTTACCGCGGCGATCTCCGTGACGCTGACATGCTCGGATCAGGGTGGCAGCGGCTGTTCGGGCACGCACTACACCACCGATGGCTCGACTCCGACGCAGAACTCTCCGAGCTACAGCGCGCCCATCGCCGTGGCGGCCACCACGACGCTCAAGTTCTTCTCCGTGGATGGAGCGGGGAACGCGGAGGCGGTGAAGACGGAGATCTATACCCTCAACCTCGACACCACGGCTCCGACCGTGAGCGCCGCGCCAGCGGGTGGCACTTACACTGCGGCGCAGACGGTGACGCTCACGTGCGACGATGGCACGGGCAGTGGCTGCGCCTCGATTCGCTACACCAAGGACGGCAGCGCGCCGACGGCGGCCTCTTCCTCGTACACCGCGCCGATCTCCATCACCGCCAACACGACGCTGAAGTTCATCGGCACCGACAACGCGGGCAACATCAGCACCGTGCGGACGGAGACGTACGTCATCAATATCGACACCACGCCTCCCATCACTACGGCCAACCCGGCGGGCGGTGTGTACGCGACGACCCAGGCCGTCACCCTGACCTGCAACGATGGTGCGGGCTCCGGCTGCGCGTCCATCTACTTCACGGTCGATGGCAGCACCCCGAACCCGGGCTCTCCGCGCTACACGGCGCCGATCGTCATCTCCGCCACCACCACGCTGCGGTTCTACGCAGTGGACGTGTCCGGCAACGCCGAGGCCGTGAAGACCCAGCAGTACTTCATCGGAAGCACGCCTGCGAACACCTCCGCCCAGATCGCGGCTGTGCGCAGCGCCGCCGATGGCTCGGGGTTGAACCTGCCCATCACCCTGGCGCTCGTCACCTACGTCAAGCCGCTGGTCGGCTCGGTTACCTCGGATCCAGCGGGCTTCTTCCTCCAGGCCGAGCAGCCCGGACCCGCTGTCTTCGTCGCGGTGGATCCCGCCACGCTCACGCCTGTTCCCGTGGCAGGTGACCGTGTCACGCTGACGGTGACCGCCAAGACCACGGTGAACACCGGCGGCATGGTGCGTGTGACGGCGATCTCCGGCTTCACCCGGGATGGCAGTGGCGAGTCGGTGGAGCCGCTTCGTGCGGACGTGAGCACGGTGGACGTGCCGGCCAACGTGGCCAACTACGAGAGCGAGCTGATCTCCATCAGCGGGACGCTGAGCACCGCCTTCGCGGCCTCGGGCACTGGGCACGTGTCCTCGAACATGCTCACGGTGGGTTACTCGAGCGGCACCGCCCTTCAGTTCCGCCTGCCCTCCACGCTGCAGGATCAGCTCGATGTCGCGCAGGGCTGCAGCGTCACCGCCAATGCACCGCTCTGGCGGTTCAACGCGAATGCCCAGCCGTCTGGCTGGGTGCCCGGGGACATCTCCATCCTGAGCTGCCCGGCACCCAAGGTGGTGTCCGCGGTGGCCCGCAGCGCCATGATGGTCGCGGTGCAGTTCGACCGGCGCATTGCTCCAGCCAGCGTGCAGGCCAACGGCGGCCAGTTCATCTTCGATAATGGCCTGTTGGCCTCGGGCACCACCGTCCAGGACCGCGAGGTGCTGGTGAACACGACCGCCCAAACGGGCAGCCAGTCCTACACGGTGACGGTGGCGACGAGTGTGACGGATACCCGAGGGACCTCGCTGAACTCGACGGCGACCACGGCCACCTTCACGGGTTACGTGTTCCCGGCGACGCTGCGCATCACCGAGGTGAACCCCAACATCGGGAGCCAGCGAGACCTGGTCGAGCTGTACGTGGTGCAGGGAGGCAGCGTCGCCAACTTCACCCTCGTGCCGGACAGCACCACCGTGTTGGCCACGCTTCCTGCCATGCAGGTGGCCACGGGCGACGTCATCATCGTGCATCTCGTTCCCGCCACGGCCTCGGGTGATGCGCCTGCCTCGGAGACGCTCAGCAAGACCCAGTACCCCAGTGCGATGTACGCCCCCAATTACGACACCGCTTGGGACTTCCTCGGAGGCACGACGCACATCACCTATTCGGGCCGAATCCTCCGGATCAAGAGTGCGCAGGGCGTCACGCAAGACGCTGTCCCGTTTACGCGCACGTCAGGGGCGCCTACGACGTTCCCGACCGAGCTCCAGGCGCTGCAGGCCGAGGGACTGTGGCTGCCCGCCAACTGCGCTGGCGCACCCTGCACGCTGACGTCGGTGCCGTCGGCCTATGACGTCTCCGCCAGCTGGGAGGGGTCCGGCACTACGCGCACGGGCAACACCGCGCAGCGGTTGTCCGGGCCCGATACCAACACGCTCAGCGATTGGTCCGTGAGCACCGCTAACTTCGGCTTCTACACCCCGTAGGTCCCGCCCGGTAGGGGCATCCCGTGATGCCCCTCCCGGAGCGATTGGCCGTAGCTGGGCATTCGCAGCCACGCTTGGCCGCTGACAACGCGGCCTGAGCTTTCACCGCTTCAGTGTGCCCAGGACGTGCTCGCGTACTGCGTGCAGGGTGCGCCCACGGCCTGTTTCGAGAGAAACCAGTGCTCTCCGGAGGCTGGCTTCCCCGTCTGGGGTGAGCGCAACTGCTTCGTCGAGCGCCTGCACCAGGTAGCGGCCAGGAGGCAAGGAGCACATTTCCACAGGGACGTCTTCACCGTCCCAATCCACGATGGGTGCCGTGCCTGTAGGATGGTCGCACGACTCCTCAGGCCAGTGCCACCGGCTTGGGCTCCCTGGGACTACCTGCGGGTGGGAGCGTTTCTCTTCAGTTCACTCAGCCGGGGCGCTCCCTGCCAGCGGCGCTGGCACGAACCTGTCTGACAAGCAGACCGGTTGGGGCCGACTGCGCCCGGCAGCCCTCCTCTTTAGGACTCAGCCTCGCAGGTGCCTTCAGGGCACTCGACCTCTATGTCCAGGGGCTTGGACCTATCGCAGGCGTGGTATCCATGAGCCTCCGTGGCTCGCCTATGACGCACGCGTGCCCGGCTGACGCGCAAGGGGGCGTGAATGAGCGGGGCCCGTGTCGATGTCCTGATTGTGACGGCGCTCAAGGATGAGCTCGACGCCGTCCTGGAGCTCGAGCTCGACGGGCAGGGCCGTGGCGCCTGGAAGGATGCTCGCGACCAGAGCGGCTTCCCCTTCCACCTCCGAGAAGTCTCCAACGCGCACGGAGAGAAGCTCCGGGTGGCCGCGGCGTGGTCCGGCGAGATGGGCGGCGAGGCCGCGGCCGCCCGAGCCGTGGGCCTCATCCTGGAACTCGATCCCGAGTGCCTGGCCATGTGCGGCATCTGCGCGGGCTGGCGCGGCAAGGTGTTCCTCGGGGATGTCATCGTCGCGGACCGGGTCTTCAGCTACGACTCCGGCAAGCATGTCTCCGCCGGTGATGGGCAGGACGGGTTCTTCCACGACATCACCACGTACAACCTCGAGGCGACGTGGAAGATGGACGCCGCGTACTTCGCCCGGGACTTCCAGCGGGCTCCCGGGCTGAGGCAGGAGCGCCCCCTCTCGAAGGAGTCCCAGACGCGGTGGCTCCTCCACCGGCTGGAGGAGCATGAGCGCCACGCAGGCCCTGCTCCCACGGATCATCCCGAGCGCAAGAAGCGGTGTCCGGACTGGGCCGCGAGCATCAAGGCGCTGCGCAAGGAGGGGCTGATCGCGGACACTCCGGGCGAGCTCAAGCTCACGGAGCAGGGGAGGCGAGCCGTCGCCGAGGCGCGCTTGCTCGACCCGGAGGGCCAGGAGCGTGACCCTGCTTTCCGAGTCCATGTCGCTCCCCTCGCCACGGGGAACGCCGTGCGCGAGGAGCCGGGCCTGTTCGACCGGCTGAGCCGCCACATCCGCAAGGTGCTCGGCGCCGAGATGGAGGCGCGGGCCATCGGCTTCGCGGCGGAGCAGCTCGAGCGCCGGCGCTCCCTCATCGTGAAGGCGGTCTCCGACTACGCCGACCATGACAAGGATGACGCCTACCGCGCCTTCGCCTGTCACGCGTCCGCCGCGTTTCTGCTGGCGTTCCTCCAGAAGCATCTACGCTCGGAGCGCTCCACTCCAGTCCAGGAGCCCACCGACGAAGAGAGCCCGGAGCTCGAGCCCGGCGAGGTGGGGGAGGAGGAGCGGCGGCACGAGGAGTTCCTGGCCCACGTCGAGCGGGCCTGCGTGCTGCGCCACCCCGAGGGAACCCGCCTCATGCGGCGCAAGGCACCACCGCCCTTCGGAGCCTTCCTCGCGGTGGAGGTGCCGGAGGGAAGGTTCGTTCGGGTCTTCCCGGTAGCCGCGATCGAACAGCCCGTGACGGAGGAACTCCTCCAGGCCTTCCTGGAGAGCATTCATGCGAGCTACCAGCGGCTGAACCCCTCCGTGCGCTCGACGCTCGTCCACGCGGGCACTTCTGCCCCGGAGGAGCTCGCGCGCAAGGCCTACGCGCGGAGTGTCTGGCTCACCAGCTTCGGAGAGTACCAGGGGCTCTTCGACTTCTCTGCCTACCTCCAGCGGCAGACGGCTCGGCTCGAGAGCGATCCCATCTATCCGCCCTCGCTCTACGTGGAGCAGCGCGCGCGGGTAAGCATCGGAGGGCAGGAGGGGGCCTTGACGCAGGACGTGCTCGGCACGCTCCGAGAGCTGCTCGACTCGCCGCATCCCCGCTTCGCGCTCGTGCTGGGAGACTTCGGGACGGGCAAGACGTTCCTGCTCCACGAGCTGGCGCGGCGCATGGCTCGCGAGCAGGTACCCCTGGTGCCGGTGCTCATCGAGATGCGCTCGCTCCAGAAGCACCGCTCGCTCAAGGCGCTCATCGCGCAGCACTTCGCCGCGGCGGACGTGGGGAGGCTGGAGCAGGACCAGTTCCTCTACATGCTCCAGGAGGGGCGGATCGCGCTGCTGTTCGACGGCTTCGACGAGCTCGCGCTCCGCGTCACGTATGACCAGGTGCTGGAGCACTTCAGCACGCTCATCGAGGCCGCGCAGGGCCAGGCGAAGGTCATCGTCACGAGCCGCACGCAGCACTTCCTGAAGGACCACGACGTCAAGCGCGAGCTGGGCGAGCGCGCGGCCATGCTGCCGGGCTACCGGCTCATCAAGCTGGAGCGCTTCAGTGAGGAGCAGGTCCGGCAGTTCCTGGAGAAGCGGCTCGGGAGCGCGTCCGCCGCGGACGAGCGCATGGCGCTGCTGCGCGACGTGAGGGATCTGCTGGGCCTGTCGGAAAACCCGCGGCTGCTCGGCTTCATCGCGGAGCTGGACGCGGACTCACTCAGGGCCGCGCGGGCGAGGTCAGGGGAGATCACCTCGGCCAAGCTCTACGAACTTCTCATCCTCCGCTGGCTGGAGGTGGAGCATCACCGGGTCAACCCCTCGGGCGCGCCGAAGGGGCTCAGTGTCCAGCAGCTCCGGCGCGGGGCGACCGAGCTGGCGATGCTACTCTGGGAGCGGACCGAGCGGACGGTGGAGATCCAGGAGCTCCCCGCGGAGCTGATCGCGGCCGTGAAGGCGTATGGCGAGCATGCGCTTGAGGAGGGGGTCATCCGCCACCAGCTGGGCTCGGGCTCGCTGCTGGTGCGGGATGAGGACGGGCGCTTCTCGTTCATCCACCAGTCAGTGCTGGAGTGGCTGGTAGCGGACGAGGCGGCTCGGGCTGTTCGCGGAGGAGTCGATACGGAGTTGATGGGCCGACGGGAGATGAGTGACCTGATGGCCGACTTCTTTATTGATATTGGCGGTGAAGAGGTCGCTGGCAGGTGGGCGGAGGCGAAGCTACGAGCGACTGAGAGTGACACTGTCCAGAGGAACGCGCTTCGTGTGATGCGCAGGCTCAGTGAGATGCGCGGGGCGATGGGCGCTGTCGTTGGTTCCTACAGTGTGAGGACAACGAAAACCTATCGGGTCAGGAAGAACCTGGAGGGGAGGGATCTGCGGGGCGAGGATCTCTCAGGGGCCGATTTGCAGGGAGCCTACATGAGGGGGGCCACTCTCTCAGGGGTGACGCTCGTGGGGGCTCAGCTCACGGGGGCATACTTGAATCGCGCCCACCTGGTCCGGGCCAACCTCGAGCGCGCGGTGTTGCGAGAGGTGGACCTGACTGAGGCAGACCTGTCGGGGGCCCGGCTCCTCGGCGCGGACCTGCGAGGCGCGAAGCTACACGGAGCGCGGCTGCGCGCCGCCAAGCTCGTGGGAGCCAAGGTCGACTCCCTCGCGGGCCTTGAGCTGTTTGGGGCCGCGTCCCCTGAACCTTGGAGCATCACCCCCAATCTGGGGTTGGCTTCCTCCATCCATGCCCTGGCCTTCCTGCCGGATGGGGAGTTCGTCGCGACGGCCCATACGGATGGGACGATCCGGTTGTGGGATGTGGAGACGGGAAGGGCCCTGCGCATCATCGAAGGATATCTGGCCCCGACGCGGGGGCTGGCCTTCTCGCCAGATGGCAAGGTGGTGGCGGCTGGCTCTGATGACGGCACGGCGTGCCTCTGGAGCGTGGAGCACGGAGCTCGCTTGCACACGCTCCTTGGGCATAAGGGTTCTGTCCGGAGCGTGGCATTCAGCCCGGATGGGAAGATGCTGGCCTCGGGCTCCATCGACGGGACGGTGCGGCTCTGGAGCGTGGAGCAGGGCACGCGCGTGCGCACGCTTCCTGGGCATACCGACTATGTCCGCAGTGTGGTGTTCAGTCCGGACGGCAAGATGCTGGCTTCGGGCGCCTTGGATGGGACGGTCTGGCTGTGGAGCGTGGAGCAGGGAGTGCTCCTGAGTACCCTGCAGGGTCATCAGGGCTCTGTCCGGAGTCTGGGCTTCAGTCCGGATAGCAGGACCCTGGCCTCGGGCTCCGACGACAGGACGATCTATCTCTGGAAGGTGGGGCAGAGCACCCCGGCGAGCATCCTCCAGGGGCACAAGGGGGCGGTCATGAGCGTGGCGTTCAGCCCCGAGGGCAAGATGCTGGTCTCAGGCTCCATGGACGGGACCGTGCGGCAGTGGAGCGCGGAGCAGGGGACGCCCCTGCGGACGCTCCAGGGGCACACGGACTCTGTCCTGAGCGTGGTGGTCAGCCCGGATGGCCGGATGCGGGCCGCAGGCGCCGACAACAAGACGGTGCGGCTCTGGAGCGTGGAGCCGAGCGCGCCCCCGCTCACACTTCAGGGACACACGGATGATGTCCTGAGCTTCGCGTTCAGTCCGGATGGCAGGACGCTGGCCGCGGGCTTTGACGACAAGACCGTGCGGCTGTGGAGCATGGAGCAGGGCGTGTCCCCACGCACGCTCCCAGGGCATCTTGATCACGTTCGCGCCGTGGCCTTCAGTCCCGACGGCAAGGTGCTGGCCGCGGGCGCCAGGGATGGGACCGTGAGCCTGTGGAGCGTGGAGCAGGCCGTGCTCTTGCAAACCCTTCCGGGGCATGACTCCTATATCCGGAGTGTGGTGTTCAGCCCCGATGGCAAGACGCTGGCCGTGGTCTTCATGGGCGGCACCGTGCAGCTCTGGAGGGTCGAGCAGGGCACTTCCCTGCACCTGATTGATGAGGGCAAGCATGGTTTCTTGAGTGTGGCGTTCAGCCCCGATAGCAGGACGCTGGCGGCGGGCTCGAATCACGGGAAGGTGCAGTTCTGGAGCGTGGAGCGAGGCGTCCCCCTCAGCACGATTCAGGGACACACGAAGTCTGTCCTGAGTGTGGTGTTCAGCCCCGATGGCCGGATGCTGGCGGCGGGCGCTCATGACGGAACGGTCCTGTTCTGGAGCCAGAACGGGATGGTGCAGATCTGGAGCGTGGAGCACGGCAAGCACTCGCCCATCCTCCAAGGGCACAAGAACTCGGTCCTGAGCGTGGTGTTCAGTCCGGACAACAAGGAACTGGCGGTGGGCTCTATGGACGGGACCGTGCGGCTCTGGAGCGTGGAGCACGGGTCGCCTCTCTATACTTTCCAGGGACACACGGAGGATGTCCTCAGCGTGACCTACAGCCCCGCGGGCACCGTGTTGGCGTCCGCCTCGGCGAATGGGACAGTGCGTTTCTGGAATCTCTCCACGAGAAGCCTTCTGGCCACGGCGCTGGGACGCCGCGATGGCTGGGTGGTCTTTCGTCCTGATGGACGCTTCAAGAGCGAAGGCGATATCCACGGCGTGTTCTGGCACTCCATCGGGCTGTGCCGCTTCGAGCCCGGTGAGCTGGACCCCTATCTCCCCAAGCCGCTGCGCCTCCGGGATGACGAGCCGCTCCTGCCCAGGCCCTGAGGCTCACGTGCTCGTGCGCGCATGAAAAAGCCCGGAGGCCGTGAGGCCCCCGGGCTTGTGTGCCACTCGGGCTCCGCGAGCTACTGGAGGACCTTCTTCACGCGCAGCACCGTGGCGTCCCCGGCGGGGCCCGCCTTCGGCTTCGTCTCCAGCACGGCCTCCACCTTCAGGCCCGTGGGATTCTCATCCGCCTGGCGCATGAACTCCGTGCGCTGCGCCTCCGAGGGGTTCAGGTCCTGGAAGTCGATCTCGTGGATCTGGATCGCGTCCCCGTCCGGGTTGTTCGCGGGCTGCGCCAGGTGCGTGGGGCAGGGCGGCGCGATGCAGCGGATCCCGCTGTTCCGCACGGTGTACGTCATCGGCTGGCCCTGGCCTGTGCCAGTCGAGGGGGTCTCCGGCTGCGTGGGCGGCTTCGAGTTATCGGGCATGGGGTCCTGGGTAATGGGCTTGGAGCACCCGGCCGCCAGGCCGAGGAACAGCACGCACAGCTTCAGGGGACGCAGGTTCATAGGGGCCTCGAAAAGGGCCCCCAGTCTCGGTCCTCTCCGCCTGGGAGGCCAGTCCGAGTGCCAGCCTTCACCCCGTCTGCTCGAGCGTCAGCGCCGCCTACCTGCCAGGGGGTGAAGAATTCAGGTGACGTGGCAGGTGGGACGCCGTATAGCTGGAGATGAATTTGCTTCACGTCCGGTCGTATCCCACCTGAACCCCCGGTCAGGTGGGTCTGGACCCGGGTGCTGCTCGACCGGGCTCGGGGGACAGTGCACAAACCCGTGAGCCGGTTCGTTGACGCACCCCTTCCCCCAGGCTACACCCCCTCAAGGTCGAGTCGTCTCACGAGGACCGAGGAAGCCCACCGATGGAATTCCGCATCGCCACCGACGAGCTGAAGAAGGCCCTCTACCGCGCCCAGGGCATCGTGGAGCGCAAGACGACGATGCCCATCCTCGCGAACGTCCTCGTCAACGCCACCAAGGGCGGCGTCACCGTCACCGCGTTCGACCTGGACATCGGCATCGTCTCCGAGCACCCCGCCGAGGTCTCCAAGCCCGGCGCCGTCACCCTCAGCGCCAAGTATGTCTTCGACATCGTCCAGAACCTCCCGGACGCGCAGGTGACGCTCAAGAAGCTCGCCAACAACTACGTCGACATCTCCAGCGGCTCGGCCCACTTCAAGATCGTCGGCATGGCCGCCGAGGAGTACCCCAAGCTCCCCAAGGAAGAGAACGCGCCGCTGGTGCAGATCTCCGGCAACGTCCTGCTGGAGATGATCAAGAAGACCCAGTTCGCCATCTCCTCGGACGAGACGCGCTACATCCTCAACGGCGTCTTCTTCGAGCCCCAGGCCGGCGGCAAGGTGCGCATGGTCGCCACGGACGGCCACCGCCTCTCGCTCATCGAGCGCGAGCTGAACGGAGACTTCAAGCTCAAGAGCGGCGTCATCATCCCCCGCAAGGGCCTGATGGAGCTCAAGCGCCTGCTGGACGAGGCCCCTGACGCCGAGTGCCAGCTGGGCTTCGCGGAGAACTCGGCGCTCTTCAAGAAGCCGGGCCTCACCATGGTGATGCGCCTCATCGACGGCCAGTTCCCCGAGTACCAGCGCGTCATCCCCAAGGAAGGCGAGAAGGTGGTGATGGTGTCCAAGGTGCGCTTCCTCGAGAGCCTCAAGCGCATCGCGCTGCTCTCGGCGGACAAGAGCTACGCCGTGCGCATCGGCCTGGAGGAGAACAAGCTCCTCATCACCGCCAACAACCCGGACCTGGGCGAGGCCAAGGACGTCCTCGAGGTGGCCTACCGCGGCGGGGACATCACCATCGGCTTCAACGCCCGCTACCTCACCGACGTGCTCTCCGTCCTGGAGACGGACGAGATCTCCTTCGAGCTCGGTGACGAGCACAGCCCCGGCGTCATCCACGCCCCCGGCGACCGCAGCTTCACCGCCGTCGTCATGCCCATGCGCGTCTGAGGCCCGGCGCGGCCCCGCCCGAGGGAGCGGCGCTACGGCTGGGGAGCGTTGGCCTGGGAGTCGCCCTCGCCTGAGGGGGCCTCGGCCTCCTTCTCCTCGGCGGCCTTGTCCTCGGGCATGGGGACCACCTCGGTGGCCTCCTGGAACTCGGGCTCTGCCGCGCCTCCCGGAGAGGCCTTCGCGGCAGCCTTCTGGGGGAGAGGGGGCGCCTTGCCCTTCACGCCCTTGTCCCAGACCTCCTCGGAGGTCAGCTTCCCGTCCGCCGAGTAGGTCCGCGCCACGCCGTGCTTCTTGCCCGCCTGGAAGGACGCGTCCTTCAGCAGCTGGCCCTCGGCGCTGTACTCCACCGAGCGCCCCTCCAGCTGGCCCTCCTCGAAGCGCTCCTCCGTCCAGGAGCCGGTGGGGTGGAGCGTCACCTGGAGGCCGTGCTTCTTGCCCGCCTTCCAGTCCCCCCAGGCCAGCGCCTTGCCGGCCTTGCACGTCACCGAGGGGCCCTCCTTCACCGGGCGCCCCTTCACCTTGCACTCCAGCGCGCCGGTGCCCTTCCCCGGGCCGGTGGCGGTGGCGGCGCCACCCGTGGGGCACTCCAGCTTCCACGCGGCGCAGAGGGCGTCCGCCTGCCGCTGGTCCATGGCGAGCGCGGCCGGCGCGGCCAGGAGCGAGAGGGTGAGGGCGGCGAGGGCAGGCGGCAGGAGCTTCATGGGGGGCCTCGTTTCAAGACAGTCAACATCGCCGGATCCGGAGGTCCCTGCCAAGTGGCCCCCCGACAGTTCACCACCGCCCGCCCCGGGTGGGTGGGCCTGCCGGCTGCCGGAGTCCTCCTTATAGTGCGGGGAACGTGGCGACTCATCCCGACACCCTGCGGGCGAGGCTGGAGGACCGGGCGGACCTCCTGGAGGCCTCGCGCCTGCGCTACCGCGCCTTGCGGGGGCTGCTGAACGCCTTCTTCTGGAGGGACAGGCTCCGGGCGAACCTGGAGCTGTTGCGCGAGGTGGCCCTGGCCCAGCCCGAGGTGGATGCCACGCTGGCCGCGGTGGGCCGCCGCGCCGCCGCCGAGGGCTGGCCCCGGGAGCAGGCTCCGGTGAAGCTGCTGGAGGAGGTGCGGCACCTGCGCGAGGAGGTGGCCCGCGCGGTGGAGCGGAGGCTGGCGCCCGGTGAGCCGGCGGACTCCCTGGGGGCGGCGATGCTGCGGCTGGAGGATCAGGTGCTCGCCGCGGGTCCGCTCCTGGGGCGGCGCGAGTGGGCCCGGGCCGTGGAGGTGCTGCCCCGCAATCTTCCGGAGCTGCGCGCCGCCTGCGCCGCGGCCGAGGTCCTCGAGCGCATCTTCAAGCGCCCCAGGCCCGAGGAGGCCTTGCCCTTCAACGTGGCCGAGGCGGACGAGCTCTGCCGCGCGCTGCCCCTGGCGGAGGCGGCGCTGCGGGCGCTGTGGGAGCGGCTGGGGCGCTTCGACGAGGAGGGCCGGGTGCGCGCCTTCCTCCAGCGCCGCGTGCGCCGCGCTCCGGTGCGGGCACCTCGCAGCGGCCCGGAGCTGATGCTTCATGCGGCCTTCTGGCACGACGTGGCGCGCGAGCGGCTGGGCGAGCTGCTGGAGGCGCGGCTCGCCCCGGTGGTGGTGCGCGAGGAGGAGGTGCCGGAGTTGTTGGTGTGGCTGGCGGCGGGCGAGCAGTCTCCGGAGGCGCGGCTGGTGGCCAGCGGTGGCATGAGCGAGGGGCGTGCGGGCCTCTTCGAGCTGGCCGCCGAGCTGACGCGGCTGTCCCAGGCCCGGCCCACCGGCGTGTGGAACGAGGAGCTGGCCTGGGCCGGGCTGGGGGCCGCGGCGTTTCGGGCCAGGGACGAGACGGGCCCGGACGTGGAGCACATGCGCGAGGCGCTGCAGCTCTTCATCCGCCTCCGGGGCCAGGCGCGGACGCCGGCCCGGCTGTTCTCTCCCGCTCGCGCGGCGCTGCCCCCGGGAGAGGTAGGGGTGGATGTGAAGGATCTGCCGGGGCTCGTCCAGGCTGCACGCGCCGTGGCCCGCCCGGGCACGTAGTTCCGCCTCCCGTCCCGCAACCCGTCTACCCGCTGGCCAGGGGAGCACCTTCACCTTGAGCCCCCGCTGCCGCCAAGACCGCGTTATGAGGGGGATCCACCACCCTCGTTCGCTGGTCTGAGCCTCGCACCGTGCGCCTGCTCGCGCTTCAAGTTCAGGACTTCCGCAACCTGCACCAGGTCGCCCTCGTGCCGAGCCCTCACGCCACCATCGCCGTGGGGCAGAACGGCCAGGGGAAGACGAACCTGCTGGAGGCGCTCTACTTCCTCTCCACGCTCAAGCCCCTGAGGGCGGGCCGGCTCGCCGAGCTGGTGCGCTGGGGCTCGCAGGGCGCGCGCGTGACGGGCCGCTTCCTCCTCAAGGGGGCGGAGCGGGAGATCTCCGTGGAGGTGAGCGGCGGGGTGCGGCAGGCCATGGTGGACGGGAAGAAGGCGGCCAGCCTCGAGGAGTACTTCGGCGGCGTCTCCGTGGTGGCCTTCACGCCGGATGATCTCGAGGTGGTGAAGGGCGGACCGGACGCGCGGCGCACCTTCCTGGACCGGGCGGTGTTCAACCGCTTCCCGGCCTTCCTCAAGGAGAGCCGGGACTACGCCCGCGCGCTGAAGAACCGCAACCGGCTGCTGCGCGAGGGGCCAGCGGCGGATCCGGCGTACCTGGACGCGTATGACGAGACGCTCGCGCGCGCGGGGGCCCGGGTGTACGTGCGGCGGCGGGCGCTGATGGCGGAGCTGGCGCCGCGCGCGCAGGCCACGTTCGCCTCCATCGGGCGGACGCCAGACCCGGTGGCGTATGGCTACCACCCCTCGCATCTGGGGCAGGACTTCTCCGAGGCGGACGAGCCGCGGCTGCTGGAGGCGCTGCTGGAGGCGCTGGCGGGACGGCGGCGGAGAGACTTGGAGCGGGGCTTCACCTCGGTGGGGCCGCACGTGGACGACGTGACGGTGACGCTGGGCGGCCGCAGCGCGCGGGCCTACGCGAGCCAGGGACAGCAGCGGGCGCTGGTGCTCGGCTGGAAGATCGCCGAGATCGAGAACCTCCACGCGGCCATGGGCTTCCTGCCGCTGCTGCTGCTGGACGACGTGTCGAGCGAGTTGGATCCCGAGCGCAACGCGTACCTGATGAGCTACCTGGCCGGCAGCGGGGCGCAGGTGTTCCTCACCACCACGGACGCCTCGCTGGTGCGGGCCGCGGCGGCCGCGGACACGCTCTGGATGGACGTGCACGCGGGGCAGGTGACGCCTCGGCCCGTGGACGCCCCCGCCTGAACAATCTGGATGTCCTCCTGAAGGGGCAGTGACGCTGCGCGCTTCCGGGAGGGACGCAAGCGGGTGGTACCCAGACGCAAACCCTGCGCGGAGCCCGCCGTGGGGAGCGGAGCCACTAGAGGTTCCAAGGGTTTGCCAGCTATTCGAGAGTCGGCATCACTGTTGCTTTGCCTCTCACGCGTCAGGCAGCGAAACGGGCGCCGCGGCTGTGCGTCCCATCCGTGGAGAGGCCCATGAAGACCATCCTGGTAGTGGACGACGACAAGTACGTGAGGGCGCGGGTGAAGGGCGCGCTCATGTCTCAGCGCGGCGAGTTCACGGTGCTGGAGGCCTCTCATGGCGAGGAGGCGGTGCAGCTCGTCGACGAGCAGCGGGTGGATCTGGTGATCACGGATCTCTGGATGCCCGTGGTGGACGGCTTCCAGGTCCTGGTGCACCTGATGAACCACCATCCCCTGCTGCCGGTGATGGTGCTGAGCAGCCACGAGCCGTGGGATGGGCTGCGAGGCCTGGGGATGGCGCCCCAGGTGACCTGCCTTCCGAAGCTGATCAACCCCCAGGTGATCCTCCTGAAGGCGCGCGAGCGGCTGTATGCGCAGGAGCGGGAGCGCCGCGCGGGAGTGACGCTCTTCGGCTTCCTGCAGCTGCTCGCGCGGGAGCGCAGGACGTGCATGTTGGAGGTGGGCTCGGGCGCGCGCACCGGAACCATCCACGTGCTCGCCGGAGAGCTCGTCCACGCGAAGGTCGCGGGGCGTGAGGGCGAGGCGGCGCTCCTCGAGCTGGTGGCCTGGCGCGAGCCTCGGCTGCACATGGTGCCCGCGCTGCCCGAGCTGAAGCTCACCATCTCCACGCGGATGGACTGGTTGCTGGCCAGGTTCCTCGCGCCTAGAGGCGGTGAGCGCGCCGAGGCCAGTGGATGCGCCACCGGCCGCGCGTATGGTGCGGTACCTGCTCTGGGGTGATGTTGCCGAAGGCCAGGAAGCGGAACTCCGCCCAGAGCACGACGTAGGCCGCGGCGAAGAGGACGGTGCCGAGCACCATCCACCACACGGCCCCCGCGATGAGGCTCACCACGGCGGCGCCGAGCAGCGCCACCCCGAGCCCCAGCGACACCTCGCGCAGGCGCTTCGACTCACTGAAGGCCATGCCCATCGACACGAGCGCTGTGGCGAGCAGGAACCACGCCAGCGCGAATGAGGAGCGGACATACAGGCCAGCGATCGATAGCAGGAAGAGACCAAAGCCGAAGAGGGCCAGTCCTCCGTCCATGGGTGTTCCTCCAGGTTGAGCGTCCAGGAAGAAACATCGCCATCCTCGGAGGAACAGGCACGGCGCGCTGGCGAGGGGCGGGCGTGCCTGCCCGGAGAGTGGCAGGGCAGGGCAGGGCTACGGCCCGAAGCGCCGGTCCAGCCACTCCTGCGCGATCGCGATTCCGGTGGGCCTCCCGCTCGGGCGCGGGCCTGCGGTCCCAGGCGCTCCTTGCCCGGCCAGGGCTTTGCCAGTAGGACACCTCTCACGTGAGCCCTCTCCCGGACCCACCGCTGACCCCGCCCGGGGAGAGCGGCTTGCCCGCCGCGCGGAGCAGTGCCAGGGCTGCCTGGCTGATGGCCGGGTGCTATGGCCTGTGGCTCGTGGTGTGGAGCATGGCCACGCCCCTGTTCTCGGGAGCGGATGAGTGGGCCCACTACCTGCGCGCCCTGGGGATCCGGGAGGGCAGGCTGATCGGTGACCGGGTCCCCGAGGACTACTCCTTCCCGGACTTCACCCCCGCCCAGCAGGCCTTCCTCCGGCAGACGTCGCGCTTCATCGACGCTCCCGCGGGCATGGCGCCCCAGGGGTACGGCTGTAACGCGTTCCAGAGCGATCAGTCCGCCGGCTGCGTCAACCAGGCCGGTGCGTACCCGGAGGCGCGGCGGGAGGTCACCGTCACCGGCGCGTACCCGCCGGCCTTCTACCTGTTTCCGGCCGTGGCCATGCTCCCGGCCAGCAGCCCCGCCTCGGCTTTGCGGCTGGCGCGGCTGGCCAACCTGCTCGCGTGCGTGCTCCTGCTGGGGCTGGCGCTGCGGGCGCTCGCCGAGACCCCGTGGCCTGCGCCGGCCCTGACGGCCTTCGCGGTGGCCCTGCCGCCCATGGGCCTGGGCACGATGGCGGCGCTCAGTCCCAGTGGCCCCGAGATCGCCAGCGGGCTCACCTTCGCCGCGGGGCTCTACCGGCTGGCATCCCGGCAGGGTGGGGGGCCGTGGGCCTGGGCCGCGTGTCTCGTGGGAGGAGTGGCCCTGTGTCTCGCGCGGGCGCTGGGGGTGGCCTGGGTGGTGCTGTTGTGGGTCAGCTTCCTCGTCCTGCTGGGGAGGGCGGGCCTGGTGCAGCTCGCGCGGCGCCAGCGCCCCCAGGTGCTCCTGGGCGGAGGGCTGCTGCTGGGCGCCCTGCTCCTGAGCCGTCTCTGGGAGGGCTCCCAGGGGGCGCGTGTCTCCGTGACGCTCCTGCCCGGAGTGAAGGCGTGGCGCGAGGCCTTCAAGCACTACCCGGTGTGGCTGCGCGAGCAGGTGGGCGTCTTCCAGTACCTGGATACGGAGCTGCCGCCGTGGGCGTATCCGGCCTGGGGAGTGCTGGTCGCCGCGCTGGTGGTGTGGCGGTGGCCTCGGCTCTCGCCCGGGTGGCGCTGGCGTGCCGGCGTGCTGGCGGTGGGCATCCTCGCCGTGCCCCTCGGGCTCTACGCGATGCTCGTCCGCAACTCCGAGTTCTGGCTCCAGGGGCGCTACGTCCTGCCTCTCACGTGCGCCCTGCCCCTGCTCTTCGGGGCCGGGGCTCCGCTGCCTGAGCGCGAGGGGCCGGAGCGAGGGCAGCGCCTCCTCGTGCTCCTGGCGGGCGGGGCCGGGCTGATTCAAGCCGTGGCCTGGTACTCCAATGCTCGCCGCTCGGCCGTGGGCAGCGAGGGCCCCTGGTACTTCTTCCCGAGCGCCGAGTGGCAGCCGCCGCTGGGTTGGGCCGTCTGGTGCGCGCTCGCGCTCGTATGCGCCGTGGCCCTGCCGCTGTGCGTGTGGCTGGCGGGGCGCACCGAATGGCCTCCGCCCCGTGAGCCCCCGGCTCGGGCCGGCTGAGGGACGTGTGCCCCAGCGTGGGTGAGCCCGCCGCGGAGGCAGGGCTCAGCGCAGGACGCGCACGTGGATGGGCGGCGTGCGGTGCTCCGTGGCGCGCTCCACCACGCGCCCCAGGCGCAGCAACAGGTGCTCCTCATACGGCCGCCCCATGAGGTGGACGCCCACCGGCAGGCCCGCGCTGTCGAAGCCCGCCGGGACGGACAGCGCGGGACAGCCCGTCAGGTTGGCCAGGCGGATGAAGCGCATCAACGAGTCCACCACCGGCAGGTTCGACTCTCCATCGGGCAGCGCCGCCTCGGGAATCGCCGGGGCCGTGGTGGCCGTCGTCGGTGTGACGATGACGTCCACGCCCGCCATGAGCGCCAGCAGCTCGCGCGTCAGCCGGTGCCGGTGCCGCAGCGCATGCACCAGATCGGTCGCGCGGAAGTGCCGGCCGATGGCGAGGTTGGTGCGCGAGTCCAGGCCGAAATCCGAGGAGCGCTCGCGGCTCTGCGGCAGCATCGACGCCGCCATCTCGCTCAGGATGATGCAGCTGTGCGTCCACAGCACGGTGTTCAGGTCCGGCGGCGGCAGCTCCACCACCGTGGCTCCCGCGTCGGTGAGAGCCTTCACGGCCTCCTTGCAGCGGGCCACCACCTCGGGGTCGGCGTCCTCGAAGTAGGGCCAGCAGATGCCGAGCCGCACGCCCGCCAGCTCCGTGTTCTCGTAGCCCGACAGGTGATGCGGCGGCTGCATCTGCGCGACAATGTCCTGGCCATCGGGTCCGGCCAGGAGTGCGTACATCGCGGCGACGTCGTCGACGGTGAGGCCCATGGGCCCGACATGCCCCACGTTCCAGCAGAGTGGGGGGACGCCGGTCTCGGGGATGCGGCCCCAGGTGGCCTTGAGGCCGACGATGCCGCACAGGGCGGCGGGGATGCGGATGGAGCCACCGCCGTCGGCGCCAATGCTCAAGGGGCACAGGCCCGCGGCCACAGCGGCGCCCGAGGCACTCGAGCTGCCACCCGTCATGTGGCCCCGGTTCCACGGGTTGCGCGCGGCGCCGTGGTGCGGGTTCAACCCGATGGGGTTGATGCCAATCTCGTTCATGTTGACCTTGCCGAGGATGAGGGCGCCGGCGGCCTTGAGGCGCGCGGCCACCGTCGAGTCCGCCGTGGCCACGTGGGTGCGGAACTTCGTGCCCAGCGTGGTGGGGAAGCCGGCCAGGTCGACCTCGTCCTTCAGGACCACGGGGATGCCATCGAGCACGCTCAACGGCTTGCCGGTGCGCAGCCGCTCGCCCGAGGCCTCCGCCGCCCGTAGTACCTCCTCGGGCTTGCGCGCGACGAAGACGCCCAGGCGCTGCTTTCCGCTGTCGAGCCGCTCGATGGCCTCATGGAGCCGCCGCACCACCGTGGAGGGATCGGCCCCGCCCTCGCGGTAGGCCCGTCCATAGGTGGCCACCGTCTCGCGCTCCGGCTGCACGGGTGACGCGGCGATCGCGCGCGCGGCCTGCTCGGAGGGGAGCTGGGGCTCGGCTGGAGGGGCGCCATGCGGCAGGGGGTGCTGGAGCGGCGGAGCATCTCCTGGAGACAGGTCGCGCCAGTGCTCGATGCCGCTGTCCTTCACCAGCTTGTCCAGCACCACGGACCCGAAGCCGCTCTCCATGGTGTTGACGAGCGCCTTGAGGGCCATGCCGGAGACACGCGGAGCCTTCACCGGCTTTCGTTGGTAGGTCATGGGAACGCAGCCTAACGCCATCGAACTGGCCCGACGAGGCGAAGGCCCAGAAGGGTGAGCCCCTGAAGAGGGAAGAGGAGACTCCGTGCGCCAGCTCGTGGCGGGCTACGTGCCGCCTGCCTCGGGGCCAGGCGCTCCGGCACCCTGAGACGAGGCGAGGCTCGAGACGCGTCGATCGTGCTTGTCGTCTCCGAAATACATGAGCTCCCAGAGCGCGTCCGCCTCGTGGCGCTCGATGAGCTCGCTCCCTTGGACATGGTCGATGCTCAACGTCCCGGAGAAGCGGAGATAGGCCCCATTGAAGCCCATGAGCCTCGCCGCGAGCTTCTTGGCCCCGCTGAGCGACTCGATGAGCCGCGTGCGCAGCACGGTCCGCTTGAGGGAATAGGTGAGCACGTACCGCGTGTCTCCGTCGCGATAGTCGAAGCGGATCACCCCAGCGACGGGCTTTCCGGTGGGCTCGTCGAGGTGGAGATCGCTCTTCGTGAACGTGACCTTCGCGGCATCGTCTGCGATCACCTTGCCCTCGGAGGCGAGCATGAAGACCGGGAAGGGCGTGTACCCGTATCTCTTCTCCGTGACGACGTATGCCGAGATGAACGAGTAGGGGCCCAGGTGCCCCCGGCCCCAGTACCAGTGGTTGACCAGCGCCAGGAGGGACTCGTTGCCCCAGTTGTGGTCGTGGTACCCCGTACCGGTGGTCTCGTGAACAGTCGAACCGACACGGTAGATGGCCGTCACGCGGCCATAGGGAACCGACGGTAACCAGGCGAAGATCTTCTCTTCCTTGTCGCCAAAGAGGATCTGCCCCGTCTCCGAACGCCAAGGCTCCGTCAACGACGCGAGCCGGATATCGACCGAGACGTCATCGATCGTGGCGGTGATCTCATACTCCCGCAGATTCCCCGTGAAGCGGTTGCTCCCGATCCGCACATCGCACTGCTCCGCAGACGCCTGAAACTCAGCCGGAGCGAACTTCGCGCGCTTGTGCAGCGTCCGTCCGTCCGGCAGGTCCAGGTCCAGGGTGATCATCGGCTCGAGGGGACGCTGGGGGGTGGCGTAGTCCTTCGTGTAGAACGTCACGACCAGCTTGGCGCCGTCGTCCAGATGCGCGTCGAAGTACCACCACTCATACGTGCCAGGGGTGGTGTCGGTACGGAGACCGTCCTCGAACTGGGCGATCTCTCCCCGGCGGATGCGCTGCTGCACGTAGTGCCGATCCGCGGAAGCCACGACGACCGGTTCAACACGCGGCATGTTCCTCACCTGCTGCACTCGAGACCCGTTGAACGTTCTGACAGTGAGCATTGAGGAAGCTGGCGCACAGCCCGTCCTCCTGCGCGGCGCTCTTGTCGGGTTCCATGCCGGGCGCCGAGCCCCCGGTGGCTCACCAGCTCACAGCATCGACGTAGAGCGAGCCCTTCCACGAGGCCTCGGTGAAGATCTCCAGACCGAGCTCCTGGAACGGAGACACCGCGCCCGCGGGCACCTGGAGGGTGACGGTGTTCCAGGTGCCCGCCTTCAAGGAAGTGGTGGCGACCCACGCGCCGGACCACTTCCACCCGCCGGCCGCCCCCTGCAGCAGGAAGGGCTGGAAGGCGCTGACTCGGTGGCCGGTGGGGAGCCAGACGCGGAAGGACACCGTCCTGCCCGCGGGCACGGAGGCCTCGGGCACGAAGACCTTGGCCATGCCCTTGGGCACGCCCGCCACCTTCACTTCGAGAGAGCGGCTGCCCGCGAAGGCCCGGGTGGTGGAGGCGGAGACGCCCTGGATGAGTGGGCCCCAGCTCTTCCACCCCTGGGTGCCGCTCTCGAACTGGAACGCCGCCGTCTGGGGAGACGTGGGCACGGGCGGGGGCGAAGGGGCCGGCACGGGCGCGGGAGGCTGCGACGGAGCCGTCACCGTCCCGCCCCTTGAAGTGGAGCCCAAGGCGGGGATGGCCAGGCCGCCCGCCTTCAGGAAGGCGCCCGCGCGGCTCTTCATGAAGAGCTGGCCATCCGTGTACACGTCATTCGTGTACGAGCTCTGCCGGCCCTCGCCCTTGCCGAAGAGCAGGGCGATGACGCCGCTGCGGGCGAACCTCTCCCGGTGCGCGGCGGCGTTGGAGCCGAAGAAGTACTCGGGGCGGTTGTCCTGGTAGCCCTCGCGCGGGGCGTTGCGCGAGTTGTCCACGTTGAGGTGGTTCGAGTTCCCCAGGGGAATCTGCCACAGCACCCAGCGCTTGCCGGAAGTGACATTCCACAGGCGCAGCCACTCCGCGTACCGGTTGAAGCTCTTGGAGGTGATGGGGGCCGTGTCGCTCGGGTCCCACCACCGGTCCTGCTTGGAGGTGCGCCGGTAGAACTCCGCGTCCCGGTCCAGCGGATCCCCGACCAGCACATCCCAGGTGGCGCCCGTGACGTTGGGTGCGAGCCCGAACGGCTGGAGGAAGGTGTGGACCTTCGTCACCTCGGGCGGGAGCGGCTGGGTGACGGAGAAGTGGGCCACGTCCCCGTCTCCCGCCCACGCGGAGATGTGGATGCCGAGGATGACGTTGCTGGCCCCCACCGCCTTGCGCAGCTGGAGGAAGGCGAGCCCCCAGCCCGCCACGGTGTTCGGCAGCTGGCTCAGCTCGGGCAGCCCCGAGGCAGCGACTGCCGCGTAGGCATTCGGATTGCCCTGCGTCTGCTTCTGCAGCAGCCCGAAGCCGTCCGCCTCCACGAGCACGAGCACCGGCTTGCCGAACTCCCGGGCCCGCTGCATGAGCACCTTGAAGTCGGAGAAGTAGCTCCGCATGGTGGTGGCGTTCCGGAGCTTGGCGAGGAGCTGGTCCTCACCGCCACCGGGCTCACCGTTCAGCTGGTAGTACTGGATGGCGGGCAGGAAGCCCTGGGCCTGGCACTCCTTCAGATACTGCAGGCCCCACTGGCCGTTTCCCGGGCCATAGCCCCAGTTGTCGATCCAGCCCTTGACGAAGTAGCGGTAGCGCACGTCCCACGGCACGCCGCTGTCCTTCATCCACGTCTGCCCGGCGTCCTCGAACAGGCCCACCAGCAGGCGCGCGGGCAGACCTCCGGGGATGGAGCCCGAGACCGGGGCCACGAGGGCCGACTTGCTGGCCGTTCGCTGCCCCGCCGTGGGCGCCTCATCCATCAGACCGGGCGCGCAGGCCGCGAGCGCCGTGAGTGCAATCGAAGCAAGAATGCGTTCGATGATACCCCGGAACCGGGGGACTGCTCACTGAGCCCAAGGAAGGCCTGGCCTTCTCCCTGGCCCACGGGTTCAAGCTGCGGCGGCTGCTGGGGTGTCACCAAGCCGGCATGGCCATGAGTCAGCGAATCCCGGGCGTTATGGTCTTCGCCGGTTCGCACGAGGAGAAGAGCGTGAGGGTTTTTGCAGGGTCCTGTCCGAGGGCACCTTCCCACGTCGTATCTTCTGTCTAGTCGCTTTTTTCACATGCTTGCGCGGCTTTGCTCCAGACACGACCTCACGCATCTCGTCGTTGAACCGCTTGATGAACATCATCGCATTCATGAGCGCGTCCACAGGCCCTTGACCGAAGATAGGCGTCACCTTGGTCAAATGCCCCTCGATCATCACCGGCGTGTACCAGCAGCGCTCCTGCGGGAAATGGACAGGCTGCCCTACCGTGAGTCTTGAAGTGCGCCGTTTACCCTCGGGAGTAGTGTATCTCCAGTAGTCATCCGCGATAGGGGCTTCGATCACGGTCAACTTCGGGCGCCACTCATCTTCAGGCACATGTCACCTCAGCGGTTGGATTTAGCGGGAGGACCGAAATACGCATTGCAAAACACGATGCACGCTCCTTTAGAGGCCCTGCTCGTCGCCCAGCATGCTCGCCTGATCGCATTCTGCCTTGCAGTCCTGTCAGGAAGCGCCCTGCAGAACGACTCCATGGCCTCACCACCGGCCTCGCATGCCTGCGTGCACGCAAGTGACTTCCAAGGGTCTTTGATATTCGGCTCATATTCCTCGCTTGGAGTTGCGGGAGCCGAGTTTGATGCCAAAGTCCTCTCTGGAGTTGCAGCCTCGCTCCGGAAGAGATTCTGGGAAGCCGTGCTCCGCCACTGGGAGGATGGTCCCGATTCAGTGACCGGCAATCCCAAAGAAGGCCTTGAGGCAGGAGTTGTTGCGCACGCCAATAGAAGCGTGCAGACGGAGAGTGCATGGAGCCGAGTCATAACTTCCCACCAGCATATGGGTAGTTCTCTCAGCAGCCAATGCTCTATGGTTGCCCATCCCGGTCACGGCACGAAAGACTCAGGCTGGCACGTATTGGGCCAGGCTTGATTCAAACTCGGGCGTCTTTGATCGCGTGGGCAGGGTCTGATGAGAGCGGGACACCTCGCCTCCTCCAGCACCGTGGCGAGATTGGTCCTCACCGCCGCATACAGCACCGTCTCCTCCGGCCGCCTGCGCTGGTACGCCCCCCGTGCTCCCCACCTGCCCCTCCCCAGCCACACCTCGCCAGGGCACGCACCACCGGTGGGCTCCCACGGAGTTCCGCCAAGCCCACTCAGGGAGTGCAGTGCTGGGCAGTCTTGCGGAAATGGCACGACCGAGTTGGATCGCTCTCGCCAGAAACTCCGAGCTGCGGGTTCGATTCCCGCTGCCTTCAGACAGCGCCTGCTCACCCCGGATCTCTGGCACCCGCTTCCCCGGATGGGGACGGGGCCTTCGGGGCGGGTGAGCCCGCACCCCGCGCGCCCAGCACCGTGCGCCACGCCGTGGCCAGCAGGATGATGCCTCCGCCCACCAGCGCCCACGGGCCCGGCCGCTCTCCGGCGAGGATGAAGGTCCACACCGGGTTGAGCACCGGCTCCAGCAGGATGAGCAGCGAGGCCTCCACCGCTGGCGTCTCGCGGATGCCCAGGTTGAAGAGCGTGTACGCCAGCCCGAGCTGGAACACGCCCAGGAAGATCAGCAGCCCCCCATCCAGGGCCGTCGGCGGAGGGCCTCCCAGCGCCGGCACCAGCACGCTCACGCCCGCCAGCAGGTTGCCCCACACCAGCACCACCTGGCCCTCGCTGCTCGCGGCGCGCAGCCCGAGGATGGTGAGCGCGAAGGCCACGCCCGAGGCCAGCGCAATCCCATTGCCCAGCAGCTGGCCCGGCTGGAGCTGATCCAGGAAGAAGAGGCTCAGACCGAGCAGGAAGATGGGCGCCGCCGTCAGCTCGCCGCGCGAGGGCTTCTCGTGCAGCAGGAGCGGGGACAGCACCAGCACGTACAGGGGCGCCGTGTCCTGCAGGAAGATGGCGTTGGCCGCCGTGGTGAGCTTGTTGGCGATGATGAACAGCACCACCGTGGCCGCATACGCCACCGCCACTCCCAGTGCGCGCAGCGAGGGCCGCTTGCGCCCGGCCGGGAAGGCGAGCCACAGCACCAGCGCCGCGATCAACGAGCGGCCGGAGGCGATCTGGTACGCGCTCAGGGTGGACAGCTTGACGGCCGCGCCCGCCGTGGACCAGAGCAGGGCGGCGGCGAGGATGTAGAGACGGGGGCGGAGCATGGCGTGGCTGGAGCGGGGGCATATGCTGGCCGCCGCTCGAACGCCACTGCCACGGTACGGGGTTCCCCTCACTCTCTGCCCACACGGTCCGTGTTAGTCACGGACGCTTCCTCACAGCGGAGAGCACGGCATGAAGATCAACGGCAGGCGCCCCAACTTCCTCATCATCACCACCGACGAGGAGCGCTTCCCGCCTCCCTACGAGAACGAGGAGGCCCGGCGGTTCCGGCTCGAGCACGATGTCGTCGGCCAGGAGCTCCGCAGGCACGGCATCGAGTTCCTCCGCCACCACGCCGCCGCCACGGCCTGCGCGCCCAGCCGCACCACCATCTACACGGGCCAGTACCCCTCGCTCCATGGTGTGAGCCAGACGCCTGGCATCGGCAAGTCGTCCTTCGACCCCGACATGTACTGGCTGGAGCCCAACACCGTCCCCACGCTCGGCGAGTACTTCCGCAAGGGCGGGTATCAGACCCACTACCGCGGCAAGTGGCACCTCTCTGACGAGGACGTGCTCGTCCCCGGCACGCAGACCTCCGTCATGAGCAATGACGTGAGCGGCAACCCATACCCCGAGCGCATCGCGCTCTACGAGCAGGCGGAGCGCCTCGAGAAATACGGCTTCTCGGGCTGGATCGGCCCCGAGCCCCACGGCTCGGCCCAGGCCAATGACGGCACCGTGCGGGACCCGGGCTTCGCGGATCAGGTCTGCCGCCTGCTGAGCGAGCTCGACCAGCGCGCGGGCGCCGAGGCCGACGCGCCGTGGCTCATCGTCTCCTCCTTCGTCAACCCGCACGACATCGTCTTCTCCGGCATCCCCTGGTTCCAGAAGTTCACCCAGCTCCAGCAGGCCGGCAAGCTGCCCAACGTCACGCCCGCGCCGACGGCCGCCGAGTCGCTCGAGAGCAAGCCGCGCTGCCAGAAGGACTACGTCTACACCTACCCGCGCATGTACCTGCCGCAGCAGGACACGCTCACCTACCGGCAGTTCTATTACTTCCTCATGGCCGAGGTGAGTCAGCACATCCACCGCGTCTATGAGCAGCTCAAGCGCACCTCCTTCTTCGAGAACACCATTGTCGTGCTGACCTCGGACCACGGGGAGATGCTCGGCTCGCACGGGGGGATGATGCAGAAGTGGTACAACGCCTACCAGGAGACGCTGCACGTCCCCTTCGTCCTCTCCAACCCGCAGCTCTTCTCCGAGCCGCGGACCGCGGAGCTCCTCACCTCGCACGTGGATCTGCTCCCCACGCTGCTGGGGCTGGCGGGCATCGACGCAGAGGCGGCGCGGCGGGAGCTGGCGGTGGACCACTCCGAGGCCCAGCCCCTGGTGGGGAGGGACTTGTCGGGCCTGGTGCTCGGCAAGGAGGCGCCGCTTCACGAGCCCATCTACTTCATGACCGACGACAACGCGGAGTCCGGTCTCCAGATGACCAACAACCTGACGGGCCAGGACTACAACGCCGTCATCCAGCCCAAGCACATCGAGACCGTCATCACCCGCCTGCCCGAGCTCTCCGGCGACACGCTGTGGAAGTACAGCTGCTACTCGGACAACCCCCGGTTCTACGTGGGCAACGCGGGCAACACCGATGGCGTGGCCACCGCGCGGTTCATCCCTCGCGAGTACGAGTGCTATGACTTGAGCGAGGATCCGCTGGAGACGCACAACCGGTGCAGCTCCCTCTCCAAGGCCCCGCTGCCCCAGGACATCCGCGACGCGCTGGAGAAGGCCCTGGAGGAGCAGCGCCGGCAGAAGCGGCGGCTGCCGCACACGCTCAACCGGAATGCGAGCACGAAGGGCCCGCTGCGGGACTGAGCCCTGCTCCGGTGCGCCCCCGCCCCGAGCCCCGCAACTTCCGGGCTCGTGCCGGGTTGGGGAATACTGAAGGCCATGTTCTCTCGAGGAGTGCCTGTGCGCCACCTGTTGCTGGGGTTGATGTGTTGCTGCTCGTTGCCGGCGTTCGCGGAGGTGGGGAAGGTCGCCCTGGTGGAGGGCGAGGCCACGCGCACGGCGCCGGGAGGGACCGCCGAGATCCTCCAGACCGGGAGCGCCATCGAGGTGGGGGACGAGCTCGCGGTGAAGCCGGGGGGCAACCTCGCGCTGCTCCTGACGGACGAGAGCACCCTGGTGCTGGCGGGTGGCTCGCGGCTGAAGGTGGACGAGGCCACCTTCTCCGGGCTGGACCGCCAGGCCTTCTCCGCACGCCTGCTGGTGGGCACGGTGTGGGCCAAGGTGAAGAAGGCGGTGGCCGGCTCTCCGGCGAAGTTCGACATCACCACTGAGCGGGCCGTGGCGGGTGTGCGGGGCACCACCTTCCAGGTGGAGGTGGAGGGCGAGGAGACCCGCGTGGACGTGGAGGAGGGGCTCGTGGAGGTGGCCCAGGGCGAGGGCCCCCCCGGCCCGGCGCAGCCGGCGGCGAGCCGTGTGCACCAGGTCCGCGGGGGAGAGCGGCTGCGCCTGCTGCGCGCGAGCGTGCTCCGGGAGCGCTTTGCCGGCCCGAGAGGCTCCTTTGGGAAGTTCGTCCGGAACACGCGGGAGCGGATGGAGCGGCTGCACCGCCCGCTGCCGGAGCGCCGGGAGCACCGGCGCGAGCAGCTGAAGGAGCGGCGCAACGGCCGGTAGGGCGAAGGGGCTGCACGAGGAGCCGAGCGCCAGCCCGCAGGCTCCTGCCTACTGGCGAAGCAGGGGTTCACCGCCCAGCTTGAGACAGGCCACCCGCGCTCCGCGCCTGCCCTGGAATGGAGACGACCATGCCTGTCCTGCTGGGGGTCTTCGCCCTCTTCGTCCCACGCCTGATCATCTTCATCCTGTGGTTCTTCACCGGCTGGCTCCGAGGCCTGTTCGACACGCTGCTCTGGCCCATCCTCGGCTTCATCTTCCTGCCCACGACGCTGCTCTGGTACGCGGCCGTGCAGCACTGGTTCGATGGGCAGTGGACGTTCTGGCCCATCGTGGGGCTGGTGTTCGCGTTGATGCTCGACGTGGGGCAGGGGCGGGGACGCAGCCGCACTCCGGCGCCACCTCGCTACTCGCGCCTCTCCTCGCACGCGCACTGAGTCCCTTCAGCGGAGAGCCCGGGAATAGAGTCGACGCCCATGAGACCCATGCTCGTGGCTTCGCTCGCTGTCCTCCTCAGCTGCACCTCTACCCGTTCCCAGGAGGGCCACCGGTACTCGAACTCCGCGGAGGAGCAAGGAGACCCGCGGGTCGGCCAGTACCTCTCGTCCCAGTGGTCGTTTGAGACGTCCTCGTTCTGGCTCGAGGGTCCCGAGGGGCTCGTCTTGATCGACACGCAGTTTCTTCCTTCCGCGTTGAGGAAGGAGATCCGCTACGCGGAGCGGGCCACGGGCAAGGAGGTCAAGCTGGCGATCGTCTTGCATCCGAACCCCGACCGCTTCAACGGAACGGCCTGGCTCCAGTCGCAAGGGGTCCCGGTCGTCACCTCGGATCAGGTCCGCGACCTCATTCCTGACGTCCACGCGAAGTGGTCTCCCGTCTTCTTCGAGAAGTACAAGCAGGGCGGGTACCCCCGGACGCTCGTGCTCCCCGACAGTCTCGGAAGCAGTACGCGGGAGCTGACTGCGGGGGGCCTCACCGTGAAGGTGCACGTGCTCGGCAGCGGGTGCAGCCCGGCCCATGTGGTCATCGAGTGGGAAGGGCACCTCTTCGTGGGCGACCTGGTAGCGAATGGCAGCCACAGCTGGTTCGAGAACGGCAATGCCGACGAGTGGCTCCACCGCCTGGACGAGCTGCGCGCGGTGCAGCCGAAGTGGATCCACCCGGGGCGCGGCCTCAGCGGCGGGCCCGAGCTGTTGGAACAGCAGACGGAATACCTCCACACCGTGATCGAAGCGGTCGCGGCAGCGCGGAAGGAGGGCCTACCCCATCGTGAAGCGCTTGCGCGGGTCACGGAGACGGTGAACCAGCGCTACCCCCACCACCGCTACCCCTTCTTCTTGCCGATGCTTCTGGGCGCAGAGTTGACTCGCCAGGCGACCGAATCCGCCCCCTCACCGTAGGCGATAAGAGCTGTCAGCGCTTGGAGCGAGGCTTCGAGGTCTTGGGGCTCCTCTGTCGGCCTCTGGTCGAGCGCCCCCGCCACGGAGCCTGATCCACCCTGCTCCCAGGCCACGGCGCGGTGTTGCCCTGCCAGACCGCAAACCCTTGCCCCTGGGACGCCTCCAGAGAACACTCCTGCAGGGGAAGGCGCGGCATGGACCTGGACAGGTTCGATGCGTTGATCTTCACGGCGCTGCTGGAAGAGGTGGAGACCGAGCGATTCTGGGAGATCATCAAGGCCGCCGGGCGAGTGCTCGCTCCAGGCCGGAAGAGCGGGCACATGCAATGCAAGGCGCTCCGGAAGTTGCTGCTGCTGCTGCTGCTGCAAGGGTGCGTGGCGGGCCGCATGGAGGGAGTAGGAGGGAGCGGTTTCGCAGTCCAGCTCGGGCCTGAGCTGGAGGAGGACGCACGGGAGCAGGCACGCAGCGTGGAGGCCGAGCGCGTGCGCGGAGAACTATGGGCAGTGGGGGCCGTTGAGGATGCACCAGGCGCCTCCTGGAGGTTCCGATATTGGTCGGAGGGAGGGGCGCTGACGCTGCTGTCCTTCCAACGTACCCAGGCCGGAGAAGGCCGGGCAGCGCCCGTGGATGCCGACGCCTTTCTGCCCCAGTTTGCTCGCGGTCTTCCCGCGTTGCTGGGCACCGGTGCTCAGGAAGTCATCTTTACGCTCACTCGCAACGAGTCTGGTTGGGCAGTGGACCTCGATACCTCCACATCCGAGACGCCGCCGCCCCAGGCACGCACGCTGCCCTCTCCTCGTCTCGGCGTCTCCCCGGACACTTATGGGCAGGTGCTCGCCGCCGCACGTGGCATGGCGCGGCTGATGCGCGCGTCAGCAGGAAGCCACTCCCGTCTCGAGGTGGAGATTCTGCTCGAGGACCACCAGGTGATGGGCTGGCAGCCTGTGAAGGTGCAAGCCCCCGGAGATGGCCGCGTCGTCGATGGGATCGAGGTCACCCGGGCTGCCACGGCCCTGCAACCCTTCACCCAGGCCCTGGGCGTACGCACGCTGACGATGGTGCTGGAAGTGGGGCACCCTGCTGGCAGCGCTTCGGGTTCCTGGCGCGTGGTCGAGGCACGAACAGGGGAGCCCCCCAAGCCTCCTCCGGAACTGGAAGACATCGCCCAGGAGTACCGGGCGATGCACGAGCGCATCCTCTATGATTTTCAGCACGAGGCACGAGAGAGCGCGGTGCTGCTGGCGGGCATCGGCATGGAGCAGCTTGCCTACTGGTATGTTGGCGGTCTCATCGCTCGCGGCGCTTTCGTCCTGTTCGAGGCGACGGCTCCCACGGTGGTGGCCTTTGCATCCCGAGGTGGAACGACGGCTGTTCGCTGGTTTCGCAACCTGCTGGCGCGCACCCCCGCAGCCGAGCGCGCCTTGCTCGAGAGCTTGTGGCTGAAGGCCGAGACCCGAGGCCTTCAGTCACTCACCGCCCTGGAACGCGCGGAGCTGCGGGCGCTCATGGGGCGCTTGGAGCGGGTCCTCAGCACCCCGCTGAGCAGCAACGCAAAACGGCTTCTGCACAAATGGGCGCGCGAGGAATACTTCCAGCTCTACAACCCCCAGCTCGCCGAGCTCCTGGGTGAAGCAGGTGTGCGCCAGTACGAGGTTCACCACATCTACTCGCTCCAGTACGCCCACCTCTTTCCTGCGCTCGACATCAACGGGAGAGCCAATCTCGCGGGTGTCGCAAAGCCCGTGCACGAGAGCATCAGCGCGGTATGGGCTTCGCTGGGACGGGCCTCTGAACACATGCAAGCTCGTGACGTCACGCGAATGGTCGAGATCGTCAACAAGCATTACAGCCGCTGGTTCGACAAAGTGTATGCCACCCAAGACACTCCCGCCCTCCTCAGGGCTTATCAAGCTGCGGTACGTGAGGTGGCGGAATTGAAGGCTCAACTCATCCGCTGATGGAGACTCCGCTCTTGGAAACCTTCACGAGCTTGCCTGGACTGGCCCGCCTCATCGCGAGTTGCCGTAGCCATGGGCTTCCAGCGAAGCTTTTGCCCGCCCAAGCACCGAGCTCACACGAGGGAGAGACCGTGTGCGGCGCACCCATCGATCCCCAGCTCGCCACGATCTACAAAGAGCTGAGCTTTGCCGAACTCGGCGAGTTCTCCCTTGCGCGCTGGGATGATGAAGAGAATGGCCTTCATGCCTGGAATGAGCGAGTTCGAGGCTATGACCTTGAGCCCTACCGCTCGTGCATCATCTTTGGAGGGGTAGCGGGCCTCGCCTATTGCTATGCGACAGTGCCGGCCTTGGCGGACGAGCGCAAGCTGCAGCCGGTGGTCGAGATCAACTACCACGCAGCAGAGTTGTCCGCTGTTCCGCTCGCCTCCAGCGTCAACCGCTTCTTCGACCTCTACGCGAGCTATCTCGATCAGACCACTGCCGAGAATGAAACTGCTCTTCGCAAGTCCGCTCCCTGGGACATTCCTCCTCACACCTTTCCCTGGAGCGTCCCGGAGCTCGTCGCCCAGGATGAGCCGCTCATGGCCTTGGTACGGGCCGGGAGCTTCAACTCCCTGACCAACGATCACGAAGACGCGCTGGAGTGGCTCCGGAAGCTCATGGACGTGCGCTCCGGCAGGCATCGTTGAAAAAGTGCCTCCCGGATTCCCTGGCTGGAGCGGGGACATCTGTCGGCTTCTGGTCGAGCGCCCCTTCTATGGAGCCTGATCCACCCCGCTCCCAGGCCACGGCGCGGTGTTGCCCTGCCAGCCAGTCAACCCTTGCCCGGTGTGCCCCTAGGCACCTGGGAGCCCGTGCCTAGCTTCCGTTTCCCTGGAGACGGAGTGATGACGCGGATCCCACTGATCCTGGCACTGCTGGTCCTGCCCGCCACCTGGGGCTGCCACCGCGTGGCCTTCGAGGACTCCGTCTTCACCAAGAAGCAGGTGAGCTACCGCATCGGCGAGCTGCCCAAGCACTGGCATCGCGTCTTCGTCGAGGGCAATGACCTGGCCTTCTCCGAGATGGACACCGGCCGGGCCCTCTCCATCAACTCCACCTGCGAGGGCCACGATGATCCGCCTCTCCCCGTCCTCACCCGCCACCTGCTGATGGGCTTCACCGAGCGGGAGGAGCTCTCCCAGCAGCTCATCCCCCTCGACGGCCGGGAGGCCCTGCGCTCGCGCCACACCGCGAAGCTCGATGGCGTCCCCGTGGAGCTGGAGCTGGTGGTCCTCAAGAAGGACGGCTGCGTCTTCGACTTCACCTACGTCGCGCCCCCCGGCCAGGCCGAGGCCCGCATGCCGGACTTCGACGCGCTGCTCGCGGGCTTCCACGCGGAGCGGGACCGATGAGTACCCTCGTCGAAGCCACCCCGGGCCCCAGCGCCGAGCTCTCGCCCGCCAGGCCCTCGCGCTCGCTCGTCGCGCGCCTGCGCCAGCGGCTGGAGACGCTCGGGGCGCTCGCGGTGATGACGGGCAAGGTCTTCTCCCGCGCCGTGCGGCCCCCGTATGACTGGGGCGCGCTCGTCTACCACACCGAGTCCCTGGGCGTGCGCTCCATGCCCATCGCCCTGCTCACCTCCACGTTCGCCGGGCTCGTCATCTCCCTGCAGTTCGGCTTCTTCCTCGCGCGCTTCGGCGTGCAGTACACCGTGGGCCGCGTCGTCATCCTCACGCTGTTCCGCGAGCTAGCCCCGGTCCTCACCGCGCTCACCGTGGGCGCCCGCATCGGCTCGGGCATCGCCGCCGAGCTGGGCTCCATGGCCGTCACCGAGCAGGTGGATGCCATCCGCGCGCTCGGGGCGGATCCGATTCGCAAGCTGGTGGTGCCCCGCGTCTTCGCCTGCCTGCTCGTGCTGCCCACGCTCACCGTGATCGCGGACGTGATCGGCCTGGTGGCCGGCGCGCTCGTCGTCAACGTGCAGTACGGCATCTCCCTGGAGCTGTTCTTCCAGGGCGCCCTCGACACGGTGTTCATGATCGACTTCACCTCCGGCATCCTCAAGGGCGCCATCTTCGGCGTCATCATCGGGCTGGTGGGCTGCTTCAAGGGCCTCACCGTCGAGGGCGGCACCGAGGGCGTGGGCCGCGCCACCACCCAGTCCGTGGCCATCACCTCCGTCACCGTCTGCCTGGCCGACTTCTTCATCACCAAGCTCACCCTCTACCTCTAGCCTCATGCGCCTGTCCGCCCCACGAGCCACCCTGGAGTTCCACCGGCCCACCCCCGGCGAGGAGCTGATCCACTTCGAGCACCTGAAGAAGTCCTTTGGCCCCAAGCGCGTCTTCGATGACCTGGAGCTCTCGGTGAACGCGGGAGAGACGCTGGCGGTCATTGGCGGCTCGGGCTCGGGCAAGAGCGTCCTGCTCAAGTGCCTCATCGGCCTGCTCTACCCGGACGCGGGGCGCATCCTCTTCCAGGGACAGGACCTGACGCGCTTCCACGAGGAGGACTTCTTCGCCGTGCGCCGCCACGTGGCCATGGTGTTCCAGGGCGCGGCGCTCTTCGACTCGCTCACCGTGGGCGAGAACGTGGCCTATCCGCTGCGCGAGCACTTCCCGGAGCTGTCCCCCGAGGAGCTGTCCCGCCGCGTGGCCGAGAAGCTGGCCCTGGTCAACCTGCCCGGCACCGAGGAGATGATGCCCTCGGACCTGTCCGGCGGCATGCGCAAGCGCGTGGGGCTGGCGCGTGCCATCGCCACCGACGCGGAGGTCATCCTCTGGGATGAACCCACCACCGGCCTGGACCCCGTCACCACCCAGAGCATCAACGCGATGATCAACTCGATGAAGCAGAAGCTGGGCTGCACGTCCATCGTGGTGACTCACGACATGCTGACCGCCTTCGCGGTGGCCGATCGCATCGCCATGCTGGCCAACCGGCGCATCGTCCAGGTGGGGACGCCCGAGGAGATGCGCCGCTCCACCGTCCCCGAGGTCCGCGCGTTCCTGGATGCCCGGCGGGCAGAGCTCGAGCCGAGCGAGGTGTCCACATGAGCCTCTTCACCTCCACCCCGCGGGAGCGGCGCATGGCCTGGCGCGCGGGCCTCTTCGTGGCGGGGGGGCTCGTCCTGGCCGGCGTGGTGGTCTTCTTCATCGGCCAGCAGACGCGGCTCTTCGAGAAGCAGGTGATCTACCGCGCGTTCTTCTCCAACGTGCAGGGCCTCACCGACGAGTCGCCGGTGTGGCTCGGCGGCCTGGAGGTGGGGCAGGTGGTGGGCATCTCCTTCACCGAGGACCCGGGCAACCGCGGCATCGAGGTGCGGGTCCGGGTCTCGAAGAAGTACGCGGACCGGGTGCGGGAGGACTCGGTGGCGCGGCTGTCGAGCCTCGGGGTGCTGGGGGAGAAGGCGGTGGACATCTCCCTGGGCACCCCCAAGGCACAGGCCGTCCCGGATGGAGGCGAGCTGCGCTCGGACACGAGCGGCGATCTGAACGCGCTGATGCAGGCGGCCGGGCAGGTGATGAACGACTCGCGGGCCATCAGCGCCGCGCTGCGGACGGCGGTGGAGACGTACGCGGACCCGCAGCTCGCGGAGGACGTGTCGGCCAGCCTGCGCAGCCTCCGCATGCTGCTGGAGGAGGTGGAGAATGGCGACGGCGTGCTGCACGCGCTCATCTACGACAAGGAGGCGGGCCGGCAGGTGCGCGGCCTGCTGGCGAACACCTCCCAGGCGGCGGAGCGGGTGGACGCGGCGGTGGGGCACGTGGAGGCGCTGCTGGCGGAGGTGCGCCGGGGTAACGGCACGGCGCACGCGCTCATCTATGGGAAGGAGGGCGCCCAGGCGCTGAGCGAGCTGGGCGCGGCGGCCGGGCAGCTCGCGGGGCTCATCGAGGACGCGAAGGCGAGCCCGAACGGAGCGGTGCACCAGCTCGTCTACGGGGACGCGCGGGGGATGTTCGCGGACCTGGGGAGCGTGGCCGCGGACCTGAGGAAGATCACCTCCACGGTGGCCAATGGAGAGGGTACGGTGGGCGGGCTGATCTCGGACCCCACCATCTACGAGGATCTGCGGCAGGTGCTGGGCAACGTGAAGCGCAACCGCCTGCTCCGCTCGCTGGTGCGCTTCTCCGTCAACAACCGCGAGGAGCTGGACCAGGTGGGCAAGGTGAAGCAGGAGCAGCAGGAGACGGGGACGGGCGGGTCCGGCTCGAAGAAGAAGTGAGCCCTCGGGAGAGGGCCTTCACGGGAGGCAGTCGATGCGCCAGGACAGGCCAGGGATGTACCGGGTGGCCGTGCTCGCCGCGCTCACCACGCTGGCCTGTGGTGGCGATGAGCCGCGCTCCGACACGTGCACCGCCGGCGAGAACATGGCGAACCCGCGCGTCGTGGCCGGGCTCGAGCCGGCTCCCGGGGGCTCGGTGATGCGGATCACCTGGGAGCCTGGGACGAGCGTGGGCGCCCAGCTCCCCTCGGAGTACTTCGCCGCGGTCCAGCTCTCGGGTGAGACGAAGCCTGAGGTCCAGGGGCTGATCCCCGGCGTCTCGCTGACTGCCGAGCGGGAGCTCACCGTCCGCTTCCGGAACCTGGGCCCCTATCTGGGCACCCACGACAATGCCCTCGACTTCACCCTGGCGTTCCCGGATCGCCGGAGCTTCATCTCCTGCGGGCACGCGGGCATGGATGATGAGTACCTGCTGCGGATCCACCTGCAGTTCAACGCGCAGCAGCAGCTCGAGCATGCCGAGCTGGTGGAACATGTGTCCTTGGGTGATATCTGAGGGATGCCCTCGCGCTCCCCTCGTTCTCCTCGCCTGAAGTGCTGGCTCTTTGCGGGGATGGTGCTCGCGCTCGGAGGCGCGGTGGGGTGCCTCCAGGGCCAGAGCTTCGCGGAGGAGGGCCCGGGAGCTTCCTTCCCTCCTTCGTCCTCCGAGGATGGGGGGCCGACGCCGGGTCCGGTCTCGCAAGAGGAGCCGGCGCCCGGCACAGTCCGCATCGCCGCCTTCAACGTGCACCGCTTCTTCGACACCGTCTGCGACTCCGGTAGCTGCGGAGGCACGGCCTACGAGGAGCTGCCTTCG
>Ga0255338_1000733_pt1 | contig 84375 bp, 107 predicted proteins | sample MeOH1_35cm_T4_19_FD_203715 | JGI IMG/M metagenome (GOLD analysis project Ga0255338, IMG submission 203715) | Sandy soil microbial communities from University of British Columbia, Vancouver, Canada - MeOH1_35cm_T4_195 | ecosystem: Engineered > Artificial ecosystem > Sand microcosm > Unclassified... | reverse complement strand
CTAGGGCCGGGACTCATAAAGTCCACCATATGATAGCGGCGACGAGGCAGACGGAGGCGAGGAAGTTTCTGGCGAGCCTGTCGTAGCGGGTTGCGATGCGCCGGAAGTCCTTGAGCCGGCAGAATGCGTTCTCGATGCGGTGGCGCTGCTTGTAGGACTTTCTATCGAAGCTGAAGGGCTGCTTGCGATTGGATTTGTTGGGAACGACGGTTTTGGTGCCGCGCTCGCCCAGCCAGCGGCGCAGATCGGCGCTGTCGTAAGCTCTATCGCCGAGAAGCTTCTTGGCCGGCCTGGTGCGGCGGATCAGGCGTTTTGCCGGGGGGCAATCATGTGCCTGGCCGCCGGTCAGAAGGATGGAAAGAAGACGGCCTTTAGCATCTGCGATTGCGTGGATTTTCGTGTTGCGCCCGCCGCGCGAGCGGCCAATTGCCTGCTTATGTTCCCCCTTTTTGCGCCGGAGGCCGAGCGGTGGGCCTTGACGTGAGTGGCGTCGATCATCTGCGTGCCGCTAGATCGGCCGCGCGCCGCCAATTCACGGAATAGCCGCTCCCAAACGCCGCGCTCCGCCCAGCGCACGAAACGATTGTAGATCGTCGTCGGCGGCCCATATTCCGGCGGGCAATCGCACCATCTACAGCCGCTTTTGAGCACATGCAGGATGCCACTGATCACGCGCCGGTCGTCCACCCGCTCTTTGCCGCGCACGTCCGTCGGCAGATACGGTTCTATCCGAGACCATTGATCGTCGTTAAGCCAAAACAGGTTGCGCCGCATCCGATTTGCCTCCGAATCAACGGAGCAACGGAATCATCAACCGATTCAACCCACAACGCTTTTATTGGGTGCCCACCCTAGTTGGAGGGAAACGTGCCCCAGCGTGATCAGGTGCTTGCAAACGGCCCGCCGCCGCTAATGGTCATTTGCGAGTGGCGCCGGACAACTGTTCGGCAGGTTGCCGCACCGTGTGCCGAAGCAGCCGCCAATAGGTTGCGCCGTAAGACTTCAAAGAGGCTGGTCTGTCGAAGTCTTTGGGTGCTCACGATAGATGACGGTGATACGGATGCACTCCCAGAATTCAGGTTCGTGATATGACTGAAGGAGCTATGGTCGTCGGAATTCACTGGATTACCCGCGCGATCGAAATGACCGACACTGGCATCATCGTCATTGGAGCGGGGACGTGCTGGTATTGTATTGATTCGAACCTTTCTCAGCTTTTCCCTCGAAGTCGAAATCAAAGGCCGATGGCCATGGCAAAGGCAATGTGGTTAAAATATAGGCATTTAAGATGTCTCTCAGCCCAAAATGTGCTAGAATAACCAGCGTTCCTGTTTACAGATTTTGTTACCGTATTTGATTTCGATTGAGATTCAGACTTGCCCGCAAGGCTATGATTGTCTCACAATGAAATGGATGCCGGGCGTTTTCATGTTAAGGAGTTCCATTGATGCGTAAATCAATTATTTTTTCCTTGATCGGACTTGCGCTGTTGGGCGCGCAGCCGGTGTTGGCCGCCGGTATCGTCCACAGCTTCTTCATGCGCGGTCAGGTCGTCGATACCGACACCAGCGGAAAGGTCGTTTGCATCGGTTCCGCTGACGGCGCCAAGGTTGGCCAGGTGCTTGAGGTTTATCGTATCAAGCGCACGCACGGCAAAATGCCAAGTTACGGCCGCACCCTCACGGGTCACGTGACGGTCGACCGCATTGTGGATGAGCACTTTGCCCATGTGGTCATCACCGACGGCACAGCGTCCGTCAACGACGTCGTCGAATTGAAGAGTTAGCTTATTTTATTCTTTTCGCACGGTCGGTCAGTGGTGTGGGGGCGCTTTTGGCTCATGCATCACTGGACGCCTGATCGCCGCCATCTTGGTTCGCTGCGATAAACTTCTGTGATCGTGATTGGCTCGATGGTGTCCTTTCCGGAATAGGCACATAGCTGCGCGTTCGCCAGAAAGGCAATGTGCGAAGACCTTGGGCTGAGGCAAATCTCGGAATTCCAAGACTCATTGTTGCGCATACCCCCCCCTATATCTTTGATTTCGATCAAGGTTGGGGTTCGAACTTGAGCTAGACTCTCAGTGGTAAGTGCCCGAGCCGTTCGAGTGCAGCCGTGCCAAAGGAGTTGGAGCATGCGTAAAGCTGCTATATACCCCCTGTTTGGGCTCTTACTGTCGGCTGTTCAGCCCGCGTCTGCTGACATTGGGACCGGGATATTGGGACGCCTGGGCGCCCAGCCCCCATGGACCGCAGGAATAGCCCATAGTGTGATCATGCGCGGCCAGGTCATTGATATCCAAAAAGGTGAGCCCGTTGTTTGCTTGGGCTCGGCAGATGGCGCAAAAGTCGGCCAGATTTTTGAGGTATATCGCATTAACCGGCAGCGTATTGAGGGCAAAACCCCAAGCCAGGTTTATGGCCGTGACCTTATCGGCCGAATCCGAATCGATCATATCTTCAATAACCATTTCTCCCACGCAGTCGTCACCGCCGGCTCGCCGGCGGTCCACGATGTTGTAGAACTTCATCTCTGATGGCATTTAGCTCGTTAGCTCGGGGTAACACGTGCCGGAAGTTATAGGGCGCTGCAAGTCGACGGCTATCCAAAGCGTTTGCGCAATAATCGGCGCGATGCTTTTGGGGTGCCTTCCCACGCTCGCGCAAATATCGCCCTCCGACCATGCGTCTCACCATCCGGCGGCAGATGCGGCGCCGACGCAAAAGATGCCGGCGTCGGGCGCCACGGTTCCGGGGCAGGGTACAGCTGCTTCGGCCGCCCCAGATGCCATGGCAGATATGATGAAGATGATGTCGCCATCTCCGACGACGCCGACGGCGTCGCCGGCGTCGCCGGGGGCTAAAGGCTGCTGCGGGGCTGCTGGCTCAAAGCCCTTTTATCCCTCTCTGATGGACTTTCCATCGCTTTCCGGCGACGCACGCAGAACCATCAATGACTTAGCAAACGATCGTCTTGGCGCGGGCGCTCAGGAGGTTTCCGCCGGCCAGATAGATCTTCATCACGCGCAGTCGTCGAATGACTTAGCAGGCGCGCAGGAAGCGGCGCGTAGGGTTCGTGAGGGGCTATCGCTGGTCCAGAGTGGCGTCAGCGCGCTGCAAGCTCTGAATGAAGCACAGCCACCCCGCCGCATCGCGCTGACCTGGTTTCGGCGAGAGATGAGCCTTGGGGAAAGCGGTGAAATGCGGATGGACGGAGGGTTCCGCGACATTTCCTGGCTTCATTGGACGACCATGATGCTTTTGGCTGTCGCCCTTCTGACGGCGCTGCTACTGCGCTGGGCGCGACTTCGTCGGATCAGCGAGCTTGCGCAACGCCTCACCCCGGGAGGTCAGCCGCCTCGAGCAGCCGGTGCGCCCGCTTCCACTCCTTCTCCGGCGCCGTCTAGTCCGAATGCTCAAAAGGCAGTGGTACCCGCACCGGGTCCGGATGGCCCGAAGGCCGCACCTTCGACGGCGGGACCGGCAGCACCGACTTCTGCCCCGCCAGGACAGCGGCCGTGGAAAGGCGTTCTGAGAATCAAATCCATCTTTGATGAGACCCCTACCGTGAAGACGTTTCGGCTGATGGAAGCCAACCTTGCCTCGATGCCCTTCACTTTCCTGCCTGGGCAATATGCGACGCTCACGTCTGAAATCGACGGCCATAAGGTCCGGCGGTCCTATACGATTTCCTCATCGCCTACGCAGCGCGAATACATTGAGCTCACCATCAAACGGGAACAATATGGCCTAGAGTCGCGCCATCTACATGACCATGCACAAACCGGAGACCTCTTGGAGGTTTCGGCCCCCGCCGGAAGGTTTTTCTTCACGGGAAAGGAGGCGGACGGAATAGTCCTGATGGCAGGGGGCGTCGGCATCACACCGATGATGAGCGTCCTGCGCTACCTCACCGACAAGTCCTATGAGAATGAAATCCATCTCATTTATGGCGTCAATGCGCCTTGCGACCTCATCTTTCGCGAGGAGTGCGCTTATCTGGCCCGCCGCCACCCGAACGTTCACATTGTCTCGGTGGTCTCCAAACCGGAAGGAACCGATTGGGCAGGACCCGTGGGGTACATTACGGCCGAACTCATATTGAAGTGCGTGCCCGATATCGTGCGTCGAAGGGTCCACCTATGCGGCCCGCCGGCAATGATGGAGGCGGTGAAAGCGACGCTTCTTGAACTCAAAGTGCCGCCGGAACAGGTCAAAACGGAGGATTTCGCTCCACCAAAGGGCGGTCCGGTAATCGACCCTGAGCCTGCAAGCGCGCCACCGGCCCCACCGGGAGCCTCTGCTCCGCCCGACGCGGCAACCTCCACCCCAACAGAGCCGGTAACGCCCGCTCCCTCGGCCCAGGCCACAGTCACCTTTTCGAAGTCGAACAAGACCGGACAGCTCGCACCGGATCAGCCGGTGCTTGAGGCTGCGGAAGCCATAGGCGTGGTGATCGACTTCGAATGCCGGGTCGGAACGTGTGGCAGGTGCAAGGTCCCACTGAGCGAAGGGGTAGTGACGATGGAGGTTGAAGACGCGCTATCCGCCGAGGAAAAGGCGAGCGGCATAATTCTGGCGTGTCAGGCGAAATCCGCGCAGAATCTCGTTGTGGACGCCTGAAATGACCGAGGGCGAGAAGGTCACGGTCGGCGGTTTACTGAGCGTGCTTGCGCTGATCGTTCCGGTCTTTCTCTTCCACGTCGCTCAGCGGTTTCCGGGTAGCCTGATTGGGGGCTTGCTCGGCATCGCGGCGACCGCGCTTTTCGTGCTCCTTCTGGCCTATACGGCTGTAAAGAGGCAACCGTGGATCAAGTCGCATACGAACAGGTTCTTCTCTCTCGGCGCCGTATTGACGTTCCATGTCTATGCGGGGACGATCGGAGCCTTGCTCGGAATTATCCATTCCGGACACAAGTTTCAGAGCCCCGTTGGCATAACGCTGGTGGTGCTGATGCTCACGGTCGTCGCCACTGGGTTTGTCGGACGATACTATCTCGCCCAGGTGGGTCAGGAGCTGAAAGAGCAGCAGAAGGAACTTGCGAGCCTGCGGACGCGCTATGACGGCCTAGTGCTGGCCCAGACCGGTTTGCAATATCAAGCCGTGGTCGATCCCTCTGGACTTCCTCTCGGTCGTTTGCTGGGCGCGATATCCGATCTTGAATTTGCGATCACCGGGCGCGACATACTCAAGCGGGCTTTTGGCCGCTGGATCGTTCTACACATCGCTGCGGCGATTGCGATGTACGCCGTCTTGGCACTACATATTTGGAGCGAAATTTACTACGGGCTGCGGTGGATTGGATGAAGCCAGCAACCATCCTTTACCTGTTATTGGCCGCGATTGGGCTGCTGGCCGTAGTCGCGGTTCCCTTCACCATTTATCATTCCGGCAGCGGCGCTCTCCCGATCTGGGCTTCCGCAGTTGAACCGGGGCGACTTTCACACGCCCACGCGTTCCTCGACGGTAAATGCGAAAGCTGCCACACCGCCGACAAGGGCATCACCACGGCCAAATGTGTGACATGTCACGCGTTTGCGCCCGAGCTGCTGATGAAGCCGGCCACTGCATTTCATATCAACGTGGGCGAATGCCGAGGTTGCCACGTTGAGCACCAAGGACGAGGTGTCCGTCCTAGCCGGATGGATCATGCCATTCTGGAGAACATTGCAAATCGACAAGTCGGGCCGCGCACGGCCCTCGACTGCCAATCCTGCCACGCGACTCAGGATAAGCATCAGGGATTCTTTGGTACGGAGTGCGCCAGCTGCCATCAGACAACGATCTGGAAGATCAGCGGCTTTCTCCACCCGAGCTCGCGATCGACGGAGTGTGCTCAGTGCCACAAGCCACCCCCGAGCCATTACATGATGCATTTTGAGATGATGGATAAGACTATTACCGGCCAGAAGGGGGCTCGCGTTGATCAGTGTTTCAGTTGTCACCAGACCGATTCCTTCAATAACATAAAAGGGGTCGGTATAGTCAAAATGCACTGATGGGACTTATTGATCCTGTTCATAGACGAGCGTAGACTTTTATGCATTCTCGCGAACGATACAGAGGCTTCAAACCATGGACCGATATCTCGCATCACGAGTCTTGACGATCGCCGCGATGATTGTATCCCTATATTGCATCAGCGCCCCAGCCAGAGCGGCGGAGGGTGCCGCAAGGACATCCGAAATCATTGCCCGATGCGAGAGTTGTCATGGCCCGCGTGGTGACAGCGCATTCCCGACTACGCCGCGTCTAAACGGGCAGCAGGCCAATTACCTTGCAAGCCGTTTTCAAAGCTTTCGTGATCTCACGCGGCAAGACCCGCATGCCACACAGTTCATGTGGGAAGAAAAATCACGGGTGGCCGATACGGCGATCCTTTCGATTGCGCAGTATTTTTCCGGCCAAGCCGCGACGCAGCCCAAAAACAGTGGGTCATCCGCGGCGCTCGGCAAAAAGATTTACGAGAAGGCCGCTGTCGACGCCCCTTCGTGCCAATCCTGTCATGGCGAAAAGGGCGAAGGTAAAGGCGCGGTTCCGAGGCTTGCGGGCCAGCACGCTAAATACTTGGTCACGCAGATGTGGGTGTTTAATTTCATGTTGCGAACCAGCGAAACGATGCACCCAAATGTGAAAAACATGACGGAGCAGCAAATCAGTGCGGTAGCGTCTTATTTGGCCGGCGATTAATCATTTTCTCGCCTCACGCAGGCGCGGCGATCCTTGTCGAGATTTGGCATTCGGGATGTTGCGGTTTATTGCTGTTCTCAGAAGAAAGTGCGGATGCCGAATACCACGCTTTTTGCTTCTATGCCTTTACCGAGCGCACGCGAATAATTGGCTGTTTGCCCGAATTGCCTGTCCCACGAAATGCCAATATACGGCGCAAATTCACGGGTAATTTCATAGCGCAGCCGGAGGCCGAGTTCGGCGTTTGACAAACCCGAACCAATTCGCGTTTGCGCCGTATCCTGGGCTGCAAAATTAAGCTCGGCCCTAGGCTGAAGAACCCAATAGTTGGTCAGCATTAGGTCATAGATACTTTCAACTCTTCCCAGAAATTCTCCTTTATTCGAGAGATAGACCGACGCTTGAACATCGAACCAATAGGGCAATAGCGATTGAACGCCCAGGGTGGCATATGTACGACTGTGCGGCTCTAACTCCTGCCGGATACCAACTTGCGCGTCCGTATAAACGCCGATAGCGCGCGAATAGAGAGCCTGTAGCTCTGCCCGTTCCACGCCTTCGCCACGGGTTCCTTCGCCTTCACTCTGGAGGACGAATCGATTGATATCCCCGCCGTACCAAGCTTGCCCGTCCCACCGGTAGCCGTCAGCGCCGTCTCTCACCTGATATTCGGCAAGGTTCACCAGGACTTTGGAAACCTTCTCACCTCCATGTTCGCCTTGTAAAAGCCCGCGCGCTTCCGCCATGGCCGCAGGTGCATAGAAACGATCCGCAGCGCGGTCTTGAGGTGGCGGGGGAGGTGGACCATGCGGTATCTCGGTTGCACCCATAGCGGCCATGTCATGGCCAGGGGCGCCGGTCATGTTCATGCCGGGCATTGATGAGTGCTCCGGCATAGACTGACCCGGGGGCATGCTCATGCCTGGCATGCCTGAGCGGTCTTGCGAAGGTGACCCGGCGGCGGGCATTTTCATGCCAGGCATCGACGAATGATCCATCGGCGACTGCCCAGCGGGCATCGCCATTCCCGGCATGGCCGACCGGTTCTGTGCCGGCTGGCTAGGCATGTTCATGCCCGGCATCGACTGACCGGAGGGCATATCCATGCCGGGCATTGCGGAATGGCCTTGAGCGGCTGAATGAGCCGCAGGCATCTTCATACCCTTCATCGATGAATGATCCATGGGAGCCATGGGAGCCGCTTTCCCGCCCGATTCCGGCTTTCCTGCCGGGGCTTTTTTCATCGCGGGAGCCGGCTTCTTGGTTACCTTCTTTGCAGGTTTTTGCGAGTCTCCCGGCATTACCATCCCCGGCATCGAGGAGTGATCCATTGTCTGCGCCGCGGCGGAGAGAGCCACGGGAATGAGGCCAAGCAGAAGAAGCCGCTTCATGTGGCCGCTCCTTGCAGCGGCCGAACACTGAACACTTGGAACATTCCTGCGTGCATGTGGTAAAGCATATGGCAATGAAACGCCCAATCGCCTGGATCAGCCGTAAAGTCCCAAGAGACTTTGCCGCCCGGCAGCACCATCACCGTATGCTTACGAGGGCCATATCCTGCAGGCGCGTGCGTTAGCTCGAAAAAGTGGCCGTGCAGGTGTATGGGGTGGGTCATCATCGTGTCATTGATGAGGGTGACTCGGACCCGCTCGTCTTTTTCGAAGCTGTAAGGCTGCGTCGTTTCGCTGAACTTCAACCCATCGAACCCCCACATGAACCGTTCCATGTTGCCAGTAAGGTGAATGTCCAGCGCACGGGTTGGAGTCCGTGAGTCAGGGTTTGGCGCTAATGCCACAAGATCCTTGTAGACCAACGCTCTGTGGCCAACGCTTTCCAACCCTTGGCCTGGCTCACCAGTACGGTCCATTGGCATAGGTGCGATTGTCTGAACGCCCGGTCCCATTTTAACCTGGGGCGCGTTTTTCGGATCGAGCATGGACATTCCAGCCATTTCGGCCATTGCGTCAGAACCGCGGGGCTTGGGCGGCGCCATGCCAGGCGGCGGCATCATACCAGCCATTCCAGCCATATCGTGACCCATCACAGGCTGGTTCATGCCCGGCATCCCGGCCATGCCCGCCATTCCCTGTCCCGCCATAGCGTTGTCCCTGCCGGGCACTGAGCCGGAAGCTTTCATGTCCATTCCGCTCATGCCTCCCATATCCATGCCCATGTCCTTCATGGTCGCAAGCGGACGCTCGCGCAGGGGAGGAACTTCGGCCGTCATGCCTGCGCGAGGCGCGAGTGTCGCTCTACCCATGCCTGAGCGGTCGATCGCTTCGGCCACGAGGGTAAAGGCCTTGTCTTCGGTCGGCTGAACGATGACGTCATAGGTTTCTGCATTGCCAATCTGGAATTCGTCCACGTCCACGGGTCGAACGTTCTGTCCGTCGGCCGCAACCACGGTCATCTTCAGTCCGGGAATGCGCACGTCGAAAACCATCTGCGCTGCCGTGTTGATAAATCGCAGGCGAACGCGCTCACCCGGTGCAAACAAGCCGGTCCAATTGTCGCCAGGACCATGACCGTTCACGAGAAACGTAAGAACTGCGCCGGTGACATCGGAGATATCGGTCGGGTCCATGAGCATCTTGCCCCAGTCCATCCGCTCCGCGAACGTCTGGTCCTTTCCGGCCAGAAGGCTGGCGACAGTTTGCTTTTGATAGTTGAAATTTCCCGCTTGCTGTTTCATCCGCGCGAAGATCGTGTGCGGATGCACGAAGCTAAAATCGGACAGCACGATCACGTGCTCGCGGTCATAGGCGACCGGGTCCTTATCCGCAGGGTCGATCACGATTGGTCCGTAATGACCCTCCGCCTCCTGCAAGCCGGAATGGCTATGATACCAGTAGGTCCCGGACTGTTTGATCGGAAACTCGTAAACGAAGGTTTGGCCTGGCTTGATTCCAGGAAAACTCACGCCAGGGACACCGTCCATCTGAAAGGGCAACAAAATTCCGTGCCAATGGATCGAGGTGTCTTCCTCAAGGCCGTTCGTCACCGAAAGGCGGACTTTTTGGCCTTCCTTAAACCGCAACAAAGGTCCCGGGACCGTCCCGTTTATGGTGACAACATGCCCTGGGCGGCCATCGACGTTTAGACTGGAATGGCCAATTCGAAGGTCGATATTTGGGCCGGCTAGGGTCGGAATGGTCGGTTTCGACCCTGGGGACACGTTTTGGGCCCAACTCGGCAGTATAGAACTGAGGGCCATACCCCCGCCCAAGAGCGACGCCCTGCTTAGCAACTGGCGACGGTCAAATCCTGTCATAAAAACTCCTCGGAAATGGCTAGAGCATGATCCTTGAAGGAACTGCTGGCAGATGGGTAAAAAGGGGAGGGTTTTCGTGCAAAGCGTTTTTCGGCATGAAAACTCTGAGTGGGACTGTCACCATCCTAGATACGCATGATCGGCCGTGATCCCTCCCGAAAATCGGCCGCCATTCCTATCCGAGGAACTCCTTCGCCCACGGACGCCCAGGATCTCCGCAATCTGACGTCTGAAGACCGTAAATGAACTCGTTCGAGGAAGGAAGGCCCGCGGCGGTTCCTATTCAACCCGCGCTCCGATGTTTTCGTTCGATCCGGGTGACTTCAAGAAAGCGAAATACCGATGGACGACACATTGACCACAGAGCTGTTAGGACGGTGGCGCGCCAATCCAGACGGCGCTTATCAGAACTGGTTTCTATGGCCGGATAGAATAAAGAATTTTCGGTCCATCCGCCGGGGCGTCCAGCAGGTCGCCGAAGAAATCAAATCAGGCCAGTTTGGAGTCGTCTATAAGGGCTCGTCCCTAGAGACGGTCGTGCACTCGATTGCCGAGCAGCGCCAAATATTCAAGGGTGCGGACCACGCGTTTCTTTGGAAACCAAAGCTGCGAATTCCGGACATTTACGAAAACCCCGAAAACCAAAGAGCGTTCGGCCACCTGCTCGAGTCTTGTGTCTGCTGTGACACTGAGGAAGATGTTCTCGCGGAGATTCATCGTATTAACGCTCTGAGTATCAAGGGACTTGGGCCGGCTGTATCAAACATTCTCTACTTTCTGCATCCAACCATCCTTCCGCCATGCAATACCGCCATTGTCCGCGGTTACAACGCCCTTATGGGCGCGAACGTCAAGCTGGGGCGATGGGTCGAATATTTGGCGATGCGTCAAGGAATGATGGCGTTCAACGAACGGCATCGCAACTTGTTATCCAACGATTTGGGCGGTGTGGCCGCTTTCTGTTACGACATTGGTATGGGACTTTACACACCACCGCCTTTGGCGGCAGGCGATGGGGCGCATGCAGCATGGATGGAGCAACTCGCATCGGTACGCGATACGGTGGTGAAGCCGGCGTCGTTGGAAGCGAATGATCGCACACATACCGAAATCCAAGGCTGGCTGCGTGATCTCGGACTCGCGCTTAGTTATCGGGTTTGGATAGCCCAAAATGATCGCGGCCGATCCTTTGGCAATGGGCGGCTGGGAGACGGATGTCTCGCAAAACTCCCTTCTTTGCTGGATTCAAGTCCAGGTGCCGAAGCCATCCGGCTGATCGATGTCCTTTGGGTGGACGATGCCGAAAAGATCGTCGCCGCGTTCGAGGTAGAACACACCACTTCAATCTATTCGGGCATCGTAAGGATGTTGGACCTTGCGCTCGGAGGGGACACCAGCAATCTTCACAGCCTTTACCTTGTGGCACCAGACAAGCGAGAAGCCGACGTGCGCGCCCAACTTGCGCGTCCGGCTTTCAGCCGCATCGCAGATTTAAGTGTGCGTTATCTTCCTTACAGTCAGCTGGAGAGCCATCGTACCGCAATCGGGAAGTTTGGTGCTGGTGTCGCAGTCCTGGAGAAAATCTCGCACCGGCTAACCTGAGGTCAAGATCCTTGCTATTAGCGACCTCAAACGCATTGGAATCGCCCGGAACCTGGGCGGCACTGGCGCCGGCTAGCTGTGAGGCCGTACGGCATCCAGCGAGGATCTGAGTCCGCCTACACTGCGCCTCATCGGCGCCCGACGGATTGCGGCGCGTTCGCGGCGACAAATCAATTCTAGCTTACGTTTCGTCGGTCGTCACAGACGCACAAATTTTCCTTAAATATCAGATCGTTAGAGAATCTAAATTTCTGCCGGGAGGGTTTTTCCGCAGGATTGCGTATATAGGTTAGTCGATCCGCGCGTAGCTAATGCGGCTAAGCAGGCATCCCATAAACTTCGGGATGGACTCTTTGGGGTACGGACCATGGACGGCGCTGCTCTCGTCAACCTCTCCAACCTCATGGCGAAATTTCGCTCAATTGACGTTATAGCAAACAATATCGCAAACGCTTCAACACCAGGATTCAAGCGCGAGGTTGTTAAATTCGAGGAATTTCTAAAGCAGATGCCGCCATCCGAGGGCGAGGGAAAACCAGAATTGCTGAGCCTGGTGGCGGATGTGGGTGTGGTGCGGGATCTTAGCCAAGGAAGCATCAATATAACGGGGTCCCCATATGATCTTGCGATCAATGGAAAGGGCTTTTTCGTCGTCCAAACGCCAGCGGGCGAGCGGTACACGCGCAATGGTCATTTCACCCTCGACAACGAAGGTCGCCTGGTCACCAGCGGCAACGCTTTTGTCGGGACTGAAGGCGGCCCGCTGACGATCACTCCAAACGACGGACCGGTTAGCATTGCTTCGGACGGGACGGTGAGTAGCAAAATCGGAACGATTGGGAAAATCCGAATCGTCGATTTTGCCAATCCGGAGCGGCTTAGGAAGGAAGGCGCCAGCCTTTACTCCTCCGACCAGGCGGCCGTTCCCGGCGCCGGACACATTCGGCAAGGAGCAATTGAAAGCTCCAACGTCGAACCAGTGACTGAAATTGCCCAGATGATAGAGGTTATGCGAGCCTATGAGTCGGCCTCGAACCTGATGAAATCATTGCAAGGCGAGCCAGGAGAAATGGAGCGGCTAGCCGCCATGCCCAACAAATAGCGTGACATCCTGGTCTCGCGGCAGTTCGTCAAAGTTCCTAGTTTTAACGAGGCTATTTTTCACTAACGGGTGACTACGGAAGTTAGGGGCTCTTACCCGCCTCCGGTTTTTCCATGCCCGGCATATCCTTCATCATAGTGTCGTGGTCAGCTGGTGCGCTTTTCACTAGAGCTTGATATTGTTGTGGAGAAAGCGACGGTAGCTTTCTGACAAATCCCACCATATCCCAAATCAAATCGTCACTGTGGGTGCGCCCCCAAGCCGGCATGGCCGTCATTTTCACACCGTGCTTGATCATCCAAAATTCCTCGGCGGCGGAATGGCCAAGCCTTGCGCTCAATTCTGGGGCCGGAGGATAAAGTCCCTGACTAATCTCGGTCTTTTCCATTCCTGGAGCTAGATGGCAGCCACTGCACATCTCGGCATAAAGACCGGCGCCCTTGGCGATGTTCGTTTTGTCATCGAGGGTTGCAGGGACGCTTATACCGCGAGCGCGTACCGCAATAGAACGGTCCCGTAAATTTTCTATGGTCCAATAGACCAGCTTGGTATGTGGCGCATCCGCGCCGATATCATATATACCCGCATAGATAAAGGCGCCCGCCAAAACGCCGATTACCGCCCCGGCAATCCCAACGAAGGCTAGGCTCGGCAAATGACGCTTCAGATCCTGTAAGTTTTCGCGGCTCAAGGTAGTTCTCCCTTTTCAGTGTAGCCTTGGGCAGGTTCGAACGCCCTTAACTTATATACGCAATCAGCGACCAAATCCCTCCCATGCAAGAACGATTGTACCCAATTCTGATGCAAGACGAGGACCGAGGGCTTACCGATGGGTTTATATGGGCAGCTGACCTAAAGGCCGGCTAAGGGATCACTGGAACCCCAGTTGTGGGGATCATTCAAAAACAGTCAGCATTCCAACGAAGGCGGACGGTTCTCAACGGCTTGAAATTCGACTTCCCGCAGCAAACGGAGTCGGATCTGCGTGCAGCGACATCGAACCGATTATTAAGGAGCGTTCTTCGCGAGTTTCGCCCGTACGCACCCCCATATATTGCAGCCCGCCATAGCCCCACTTTCGTTCTTAAAATTGTGTTAGGAAAGCCCCGCCCCACCGGCGTCCATGCTTCTACATCTTGTTAGAGGGTCTGGACTTGGCGTGCGTATTATAGTGGGACCATTGAGGATCGAGAGCATGATTGAAACAGAGATTTTGCGCCTAATAGACCGCGATTCCAAGGTTGATCTCTCGGGACTGGAAAGCGATATCTGGGCGCGGGTAGGCAATAAAATTGCGACACGGCGCCTGGTATCCTGGCAAGCCGTAGTAATGGCCTTGGCTATAGTCGGAAGCGCAACCGCGGGTTCGTCGCTTGGCGCGCATGGCGCTGACGGCCACGCCCTCAGCGCGCTTTCCGGTGTCGAAAATCTCGCTCCGTCTTCGCTCTTGTTCGGCGCCCGTCCATGAAAATCCAATCGCGCACTTTCGTCCTCATGTTGTTGGTGACAGCCCTTAGCGCTGGTGCCGCGGGCTGGGCAGGCGTGCGATACGGGCTAAAACACTCCGAACAGTCGCAAAATATCGATGCGGTGCTACATCATGATTTGAATTTGACACCGGACCAGGAGCGCCGGTTGGACGTCCTGGAGCTAAATTTTTCGCAGGACCGGGCTGTCCTGCAGGATGATATGCGCGCGTCAAACGTAGAGCTTGCTCGGGCGATCACCCGGAAGCATGCTTACGATCCCGACGCGCACCGCGCTATTGACCAATTTCACGTGGCAATGCGTGCTCTTCAAGAAAAGACTGTCCAGCATGTACTGGCCATGCGGGCTCTGCTGACACCGTCGCAAACGAAAGTTTTCGACAAATCCATAAATCACGCGCTTGGCGCTGAGAAGCCGTGAAATTCGGCCGCGATGATAGTGACGCACACCTCGCGGCATGCGCCAAAGCTGGTGAACGGGGCGCTTTCGATATGCTCGTCCAGAGAAACAAAAAAATAGTCTATCAATTTGTTCGCCGATATGTTGGCCAGCCCGATGATGCCTATGACATTTTGCAGGAATGTTTTATTGCCGCTTGGGATGGACTTTCCCGCTATGACTCCGGTCGGCCATTTCTGCCGTGGCTTCGCATCATCGCGCTGAACAAATGCCGTGATTTCGGCCGGCGGCAGACCGTACGGCGGCTCGTGTTGGAAACATTTTTCAGTCAATCCCGACGCCAAGAGCAAGCAGATCTCGATTTGGAGGCCGACGCTGACGAATTGCAGGCCGAGCGCCTTAGCTCCCTCGACAATGCGGTTTCGGCGCTGCCGGCGTTTTACAAGGAGCCTCTTCTCCTAGCCGTTGTCAGCGGCATCTCACACGAAAACATAGCAAAAATACTGAAAACAACGCCAAAGGCCATTGAAATGCGGTTGTACCGGGCCCGCAAGAAACTTCTGGAGGCAATGAAACCTGAATCTCCAGAAGGTTAGTTGTGCCACACAGTATGGCTTAGCAACGATACTAGGAGCCTCGAACCAGTTTTGAGCGCCTAAGCTCGGCTGCGGCCAGTGAAACATTTAGCTACCATGCTATTGACCAGTTCCCCATCTACCGGACAAACTACGAACTTAAGGAGACAAACATGCGCTTCGACAAGGCTATTTTTGCGCTGGCAATTTCGCTGTTCACGTCAACTGCACAGGCTCACGTGCGTGTCCTTCCCTTCGAATCCCAACCCGGCGCGCACCAGATTTACACTGTAAAAGCACCGACGGAAGGCACCGTTGCGACAACGTCTATCGAACTTGAGATTCCCGCCGGTGTTTCAATAGTTTCAATTTCCGATCAGGCGGAGACAAAGAAGACCGATGGGCATACGACAGCAATTACTTGGACAGTTGAAATTCCGCCTGGCCAGTCGAAAGACCTGGTGTTTGAAGCTATCAATCCGGCAGGTGAGCAAGAGCTTTCGTGGAAAGCACATCAGCACTATGCCGATGGCACGAGCCGGGATTGGATAGACTTGCCCAAAACCAAGAGCCCGGCCTCAATCACAAAGCTTGGTGCTAAGTCAGACTAACGCGAGTGTCCTCGCTAGGGGCTCCTCCGGCTAAGAGCCGCGTTATATAAGGTCTATTGCGCGGAGCGTTTACCGCTCCGGGATAGGCGAGTATCGATGCAGTCAAACACAGCTATGAAAGGAAAACAGATGAAAGCCACGCGTGCAGCTTTCGGTACAGTTTTGGTTTTAACGCTATGCGCGGCCGGACCGGCACTTGGTCATACGGATCTTACCAAATCGTCCCCAGCCGCCGATAGCACTGTTGCGGCGCCAAAGGCCATCATTCTAACGTTCAGCGAGAAAGTAACTCCTGCCTTTTCTGGCTTTGATCTGGCCATGGACGACGGCATGAAGGTCGCTGTCACATCTGCTACGTCGGCAGATGGAAAAATCGTAACTCTTACGCCGCGTGGAACGCTCATGTCAGGTGGCTATAAGTTGAACTGGCACGCAGCCGCTGCCGAGGACGGGCATCGAACCGACGGCGTTGTGGCGTTCAAGGTTAAATAACACATGCTTGCTGCAGCCGTATTGGTCTTTCGGTTTGTGCAGTACTTCGGAGCGACGATCCTTTTGGGATCGTCGCTTTTCTTTATCAATGGCCTTCCCAAGCAAGGTCCCTGCGCTGCGTCGTCTAATCACTGGCCCAAGCGCTTGCTGATTGGCAGTGCCGCACTCCTGCTTATCAGCTCCATATTGGGTCTTGTCGCGCAAACTGGGCTCTTAGCCGGCTCATTCGGCGAGGGCTTAAAGCTGATAAATCTAGAGGCCGTAGTTACGCAAATGAATTTCGGATGGTCAAATATAATCCGAGCCATTGTGGCAGCTGGGCTGTTGACCAGCCTGATCGTTTTTCGGCCATCACCATTACTGTGGGTCGAATGTGCCATTGGAGGCGCTGTTGTCTGCGCGAGTTTCGCATGGATGGGGCATGGCGCAGCTACCGAGGGAAGCGCTGGGTTGGTCCATCTGCTAGCCGATATCGCCCATTCGGTTGCCGCTGCAGTGTGGGTTGGAGCGCTTATTGTCTTCGTTTTCCTACTTCTGCGATATCAAAGCAGTCTCGACGAAGATGAGGCACTTTATGACTCGTTGCGCCGGTTTTCGGGCATTGGTTCTACTGCTGTGGCCGTGTTGATCATAACCGGTCTAGTGAATAGCTGGTTTTTGGTGGGTATAAACCGGTTGGGGGATTTTTGGGCTACGCTTTATGGGCAGGTGCTTCTGGCAAAGCTGGCTTTATTCTTGGGGATGCTCGGCCTCGCAGCCTCCAATCGTTACCGTTTGACGCCAGCGCTTGGGGTCGCATTGCAGGCTGGGACACCCCGATTGAATGTTCTATCGTCACTACGGCGCAGTCTCGTTTTGGAAACAACTGCAGGACTTGTGGTGTTGGGCCTGGTTGCTTGGCTTGGAACCTTGGCGCCCGTAACGGCTCAATGAACGCGCAAACCCTGCCGAATTGTGAGCGCACTTTGTCACACAGTGGAACGTCGGTAGACGAGAGCTTGTTGATGCAAAGACGAGGCAGCAAATGCCCTGCAAAATTTTCTCTTCGTTAAGGCGGCCTTAACCATAAAGAGCGCATATTCGGCACCGACCGGCTGCTGAAAAGGGTTTCGCGCCATGGACTTCTCCGATACCCCTTTGCTTTCCATGCTACGCGAACGGATGACGTGGCTGCATCAGCGGCAAGATTTGTTGTCACAGAATGTCGCCAATGCCGACACGCCGGGTTATGTCGCACGCGATCTTAAGGCACCTGATTTCGACGCTCTGTTGAAAGGAACGACCTCTGGTAGCACCATGATTACCACCAATTCACGCCATTTCAGCACATCGCCCCGGAACACCAACTTCCAGGACTTTGCCAGCCCTGACGTCGAATCCAGTCCCAACGGAAACGCTGTCGCCTTGGATGCCGAAATGATCAAGGTATCCGATAACCAGGCACAATTTCTGGCGGCCGCCAATTTGTACTCGAAAACCATGCAGATGATGAAGACCGCAATTTCAACCCGGGGGTAGCTCAAATACCGCGCTGAAGCGCTAGAGCTTGGAACCTTGTACATATGCAAATGGGCAGCTAGTTAGCGAAGTGGCAACCTATGTTCCCCGTGGAGTTTATCTCAGACAACGTGCCAGCCATAGAAGTACGGTGGCTGTTCATCTTCATCGACTCCACCGAAATGCCATGATTCACATGCGACCGGTGGACCGCCGCATGGTTGGTTGTCATGAGGTTCGGCGTTGAACGCAGGGGTTTACTCTGCAGCGCGGGATAGGCTCGACCAAAGCTGGCCCAGCAGAACGTCGGTGGCAAATGCCTTGCGTAAAGTTGCCGCACGGCGTTTCTCCGAGATAAGTTATTGGAATCAAACGTATGGCGCCCTTGTTTCATTCACCCGGTCCGAAGCGTTGCGATGCGGTAGAAGCTGGCAGGCGCCACCGCCTGCCCAACATTACTCAGCTAAGAATTCCCTCGAACTCGGGCCGGGATGCGATATTCCAACCCAACCAAGGGGTTGCTGCGAAGTGGCCATCGACAGCTTTTTCGGAACAATTTCGATAGTTCCCCGTTTAGTACGTGATCAGGCAAAAGGAGAAGCTCTATGCGATTGAACAAAGCATTTTTGACGATTTCCGCTGCGGCCATAGTCTCGGCGGGTATATTCGGTTTGACGCAGGCGGCTTCCGCCCACGTCGTCTGTAACCGGACGGGCGACTGCTGGAGCACACACGCCAATGTGCAATATCCGAGCGATCTTGGAATTCGGACTTACAGTGATCGATATGCCAACGACAGTTATCGGCAACAGCGTTGGGGAAACAACAGCAATCGCACTTGGCGCGGCGGGGACCACGACCGTGATCGGGGTGCCTATCGCGGCGGTCTGTGGGTCGGCTTCTAATCCGGACGTCGTTTAGTGCGCGCGCCGCCCCCAAGCTCCTAGCGCGCACCGAAAAGCCCGAGCGCGGAAACGCCTCGGGTTTTTCTTTTACGGCGTCTTAAAAACCGGAAAGACCGGACATCTGCGTCCTACGCTGGGCAGTACCGGTACAGCGCCACAATCTCTTGATAATGATTGCCGTTGACCATCGATTCTTGCCGGGCTGCCTCATTGTTAAGAGCCGTGTTTATCTGATCCTCCGATAGTCCGCGCTTACGTCCCTCGCTATTCGTCAAATCCAGTGCGTCATTGAATTTGTCGGCAAGTTCCTTAGCGCTCCAATCCTTGCCGATGATGTTACTCACCACCGGAACAGCATTGACGCAAAATACCGCCTTATCAAAAGCAGTCGGGAAGAGCGTTATGCCGTCAGCATGACTGTCGTACCCTTGGTCCTCCGTGTTGTTCACAAAATGTGTTTTGGAGGCCGCCATACCGGACCCTTTATAACAACAAAGGCGAGGAAGCCTTTGGACGTGGCTCCGGACGTTGAATTCGCCGCGCGCAGCGGACGTCCCCGCAGTGGCCCCCAAGAAAGCACCTGCCGTGGCAACTAGGGCTACAGTGACTATTTGGACCCCTCCGCGACAGTGGACACCCCTTAAAGCGAGAAATACATTGATCTTTAAAGTACCGATGCCCCTGCTGAGATTTTCCAAGCGCCCTTTCATTTTTTGCCACACAATGACGATTCTCTTACTCAAGCATTCCTGCCTCGACATTTCATAATATTTACGCAGCCGACGAGGAAAACCCTCTCACCCCCTTGGTCTACACCCGCACGTTTGCGTTGGCGGCTCTGCTGTCTGTGACGTTGGGACCCGTGCTAATGATCCTGTTCGTGCGCGGCCAGATTCTATCCGAACAGAAGGATCCGGTGAATCGGGCGCAGATCTGGGCCTATCGGCCGATCATCGATGCCGTGTTGTGACACTGCAAGCTGACCATAGCCCTGGCGGCTCTGGGGCTCATCGTCTCCATTTACCCCGCTTCTCGTATCTAACTGAGGCCAAGATTCTTCCAGTCATTCAGACCAATTTTTGCTAATATCCCAGCCAAAGCCCTAATCACATTGTGGTATGTCCTGGTTACGATTTACACTTCCCCACTGACAGGATTCATTCGCCGATGCACTGCGCTCGACTCTCGGTGTGAGGCCGGTATTCTTATGGATTTCTAACAGCATATGAAGGCGCCGATCGTGCCCACATCAAAGCAAAATGAACAATTCGCAAATATCACGACCTCCCTGCATCGGGTACAGCTATTCCTCACCTCTCGGCTAGGCATTTAATATGGATGCCGACGCACCATGGTTCATCGACATCGGCCGGATAGTTCTTGCCGTATGTCTTGGTGCGTTAATCGGCTGGGAACGTGAGCGACGCGGCAGAGAGGCCGGTATACGCACATACATGGCTACCGTCCTCGGGGCTTGCGCATTTGGCCTCATCTCACAGGCCATCGGTGATCAGGGAAGAATTTCGGCGGGCATTGTGACTGGGATTGGCTTTATAGGAGCCGGCATCATCTTGCGTGACGCAGGTCGGGTCACGGGCCTTACGACCGCGGCGACGCTTTGGGCTTCGGCAGCGGTCGGGCTAAGCGCGGCATTCGGCATTTATCATCTAGCAGTGATCACTGCCGTACTAATCCTCATAATTTTGGAACTGCATCGACTACCCGGCTGGAAGCGACTCTCCCATCGCGCGCATGAAGAAGCACAACGTGCCAGCCCGCCATCGACACCAGACGACCGCGCCTCTCATTCTTAAGGTCGACTATTTTCGGACAACCCGATGCTCTTTTCTAACAGTACTGGACCGCGCGGCGTCAGCAGAAAATACGCCAGACCCAGGAAAACGTTCATGTGGCTGCCCTTATATAATTATGAATAGCGGTAGCAGCAACAGCGGCCTGGCCCATGGCCACGCTGATTTGATCCAACCCCTCTACAACGTCGCCCGCCGCGTAAAGGCGTGGCACAGATGTCTCTTGATGCTCATTCACAATTACGCATCCCATAGCACTGATGCGCGCGCCTACTGCTACAGCTAAATGCGCACGAACATCCTCCCCAAGCGCGGAATAGACGGTGTCAAAGCTGAGCACGGTCTTAGATGTGGTTTCAAGCGCAGTGATACGGTCGCCTTCTAACCGAACCGACACGATCGCTTCGTCGATCATCGCGATCCCAGCGCTCGTGAGACGCCGCCGCTGCATGTCGGTCAGGTCAAGGGTTTCCCCTAGCGACATCAAAGTTACGTCGAATGTATAGTCAGAGAGGAACAAGGCTTCCCTGAAACCCTTCTCTCCTCTTCCGATCACGCCGATACGGTGGTTAATCATTTCAAATGCATCGCAAATACCACAGTGGCGGATTAGGCCTTTAGCGATGGCCGCGTTCAAGCCCGGAAGTTTCGGCTCGCGATCCACCTTTCCAGTGGCCAAGATAACGGTTTCACTGGATAGTGTTATATCGCCGAATTGGACATGAAATGTCCCTTCACGATTGACCGTCAACGATTTAACGTGTCCAGACATAATTTTTGCCCCATAGCGTCGCGCCTGCGCGGCCATCCTGTCCAAGAGTTCGCGACCCTCGATACCATCAGGAAAGCCGGCGTGATTGTGCGTCCGAGGTATCAGCCGCGCGAGCCGCCGCCATCCACCACGAGAAACCTGCGCCGAAAGCGGGCTAAATAAATAGCAGCGGTTAAACCCGCCGGACCGGCGCCAATGACAACACACTCGAGGTGGTCAGCAATCATAGCACAACCTCACGTTCGTTACCCGGGGATATGAGTTATACGCAGCAAGATCTGCTATCCCTCCTTTCTAATGAGATCCTCCTCGGCCAGCATGCGAGGGATGGCGCATTGCGCCAATATGCGAAAAGATCTTTTTATCTTCCCCGCTCCCGATTCTCGCCGCAGCCCCAGCTCACGCCAGGAGCCGACTGGCCGCCAAACCGGGCTCGATCGGCGCTAGCGCGGCCAGGGACCGTCGCGTGACGCACCGAGCGGACGCTGGAAAGCTAGGGGTTCAAGGCTTGCCTGAGACAAGGCCGACCGGTGCTGTTTCAGTTTCGTATCGTACCACTTTGGTCGAGCAGGGCGTCGGCAGATTCTAGTCGGCCCCAGTCGGTCTTTGGCGAGCCGCTTTTGGTCCGATTGGATGCCCGAACGCTGCGGGATCCGTACCTTAACCGGGGTCTTAGCGCGTTTCATGGGGCACCTGATTGTATTTGCCATAGATGCAATCAAGCCCGCACCAGACCTCGTGCTTGTTGTCTCCCGCCATGTTGCGCGCGGCTCGGATAGCGGCAAAATCGCTGGCATACATCGCTTCCAGAATGGTGGAAGCTTCGCTGCTGCTAGACAGGACACGAATTTCGTAGACTTGCATGGAACCCTCCGGGTGCCAGCCCAGCGGGATTTCACTGCCGATTTTGCGCGCTGTCCACCCTAAATTGCAGAAATCGGGATACGCGAGGTCTTGGTGGCCATGGTGAGAAGTTGCAGATCTGCGGGGTCCAGTTTCTCGCAGCGGAACAGTCACGGATCGCGGGCAGCAGATTGGCCAGCGCGAAGCGTTGCATCACCTTATGTTCGGTGATGCCGAAGGTCAGGGGGCGATGGCGCTGGGGTTTTGCCCAGCTTGATGAGGCCGCTTAGGTTTCATACCCGGCCGGTTCGGCTGCGTCTTAGGTCACGTTGAGGCCATCCCGGATGATCGGGCGCGCAGTCATCAATTCGCGAGAGGCACCGACGGTCGATCGACCTCGATGGTGAGATGGGACAGTGCGCTGAAGCGCATAAGCTTCTCGCGATAATAACTCGGACTACGCGCTTCTGTGGTACCGTCGCCTGAACAGGTGGGAAGCCAGGATAGCTAGGAAGAAGGAAGAGTTTTGCTTTGATAGGCAAGTCGGTCTCCCAAATCCTACGATTTGCGGGATGTTAGCCCAAAGCGGTCAGCGACGGATTGATTAGGATCAACCGCGACCATTCATTCGCGTCCGCCGAAAGAACAAACTCGCCTGCCCCGCGCTTCAACGTTGGCAGATTTGCCTTTGGAAGCTTAGTGGCCTTCTCCGCGACTGCCGCGCTACTATGCTTCAAAGTCCTTCCAAACCATGGCATGCGCATCGCCAGCCTCTTTTGCCGATGCGTCCGTAACTCCGGCGGCCTTCGCGAACTTCGGCCAAGCGGCAACCGCGGCCCTGACTTTGTCGACAACTTCGGCAACACGGTCGGCATTCAGGCCATGTTTCTTACCTAGAGTGGTAACCTGGGCACGCGTCGGACGGCGCCCTTCGCCTTCAATGTCCATATAATGCTCCCCACCCGGCCCGGGGGCATAAGTTAGGTCATAGGCGGGAGCCAGCCGCCAATCGCCGTCCGGCCCCATCAAGTATGAGTGCTGGCGTGTGTGGTCATCGCGGTTGCAGGCCAGGACGTTGAACACCATCCGTTGGTAAGCCGCCGTTACGTCGTCGGCTCGGCGCGTGATCGCCCGCGTTGCCCGTAAGAACAAGTCATAATTTGCCGATGGCATGTCCGGCCGCGCCTCTAGCGCCCCTGCCAGCGATACCATGTGCAGCCGCCCACCAGCGTCGGGCCGGTCAAACCGCCGCGCTGCAAAATATCCCGGTCCCTTTTTGGCTTTGATCAGCCGGTGCTCGCTCATGACCAGGCCGCCCGCCTCAGCCATGTTCGCATAAGCCTCCTCAATCGGCCCGATATCGGCATGGTCATTGGGCGCACGGAATTTCACAAGCCAAGCCTTATGACCAGCCGCGACCTCCGCGTCCCCCACCGAGATATTCCCCTGGCCATCAAACCCCACATGCACTTTTGGGCGGGCGCCACCCGAGCCCCCGCCGAGCCCCGCCAGCGTGTCGGCCAGGTCGCTTTCGCTGCCCGCCAGTAATGCCGTGGCCTCATCGGCCAGAGCGTCAAGGTCCAAGGTCTTCACATCCTCGGGCGGCGTGGTCGCGGGCTCAAAAACCAACGCCCCGCGGCCTTGGTTACCGACCAGCGCCAGCCGCTCAAGCGCATTGAGCGTCGTGATGTCGATATTGAGCTTGGCCAGGCGCTTGCGCATCAGGAGCTGGCCCCACCCTTCCGGCAAGCTGTCCGCTAGAAAGCCGTGCACGCCTTCGAACGACTTTCCCCGGGCCGCATGGAGACCAACGTCTGGGGGGTAATACAGCGGCGAAATGGCGAGCTTCTGATCGATCACCTCCCTCGACCACTCCAGCTGGGCCAGGCCAGCGTCCATCGCTACCCGCGCTGCGGGCACCGTGGCGGATGGGTCGAAAGCCAGCGCGACCGTGAGCGGCGTCCCTGGGGCCAGTCTCACGGTGATTTCCTATGGCGCGGCGCCCGTTGGCGCGGCGCCGGCGTGGCGGCGGCTTGGCGCTGAAGCAACTCATCCAAGCTTGTGGCGGCGGGCGCTGGAAAAAGCTCGGTTATCCCCTCCTCGGACCGCAGCACAATGGCTGCATTGATGAGGTTCTCAACCAAACCAGGCCCATCGACCTCCATGCGCTTCCAAGTGCTGCGGCTCATTCCCGCCCGCGCCGCAGCCTCCACCTGCGACAGACCCTGGCGAATCCGGCGAACGCGAATAGCCCGGCCCAATTCCTGTTGCAGTTCTGCGGGGGTTTTCAGCATGGCTCATTATTGAACCATTATATCCCAAATATCAAGTTAATGGCTCATACTTGAACCATTATGTCGAAGATATGCCGATCAAAATTGCTCAGCGGCGTCAATGCGTTAGCAGCCGACTCACCAGCACGGTCAAGCACCGGTAGTGGCGCGGCCAGCCGACCCCGGGCCTGGTTCGGGCATACAATGAGGGGAAAAGTCGCCAAATACCCCACGTTTTTATATGCAGGAAGGCCTACGCCTTCAGCAGCCGCGGCGCCTGGCGGCGGCTCAGATCAAGAATGTCGGCTGCGGCCTGGGCTGTCAGCCGCTGACCGTCTAGGTCGCGCAGCACTTCCAGGCGCGCGAGTTCTTTGTCGCTCATGATATGAACCGTCATCCCATAGACCTCAGCCAAAGGGCAGGAGGGTGTCATTCTGGTTATGGGTGACATTCTCGTCTGGGCGCTACATCTTATCTTATGTTTCCGTCATTTAGAGAAGTCCCAAGTTGTCACCGTTAGAAATGACACACGGGCAGGGGATAAATCCCTCCCAAATCGGGGCTCCGGTGGGTGGAAATCGGGAATTCCGGGGCTTGAAACCCGGCCAGCGGGCGGGTGCGGAGTCGCCACCACGCAGCGCCCGCCCGCGCCCCGCCGGCTATCGGTCGGGCAGCTGCGGACTTCTGCCGAGCGCGCTAGCGCGAGGCTGGGAGAATCTCCGCCGGCGTGAATATGTGGCCGGTCTGGGCGGATCGCATGGGCGCGGAGCTGCTCCTGCGCTTGACCGGCATCTCGTCCTGCAGCTTCTGGCAGAGCTTCAGGGCCTCGCTCAGGCGCTTGTTCTCGACGATGGCGCCCTGGTCGACCCGCGTGACCCGGTCATAAGTGCGGTAGGGCAGGATCTGGCCCTTATAACGGACCTCAATCCGGCCGTCCGGGAATTCGTAGATCTCGACTTTTTTACGGGGCAGGCCGCGGGTGATCTCGTTCGGCTCCAGGATAAACATCACCCGGTCATATTGAACTGTCAGAGCATGGGTGACAGTGCGCTCTTCGCGCCAGGCGAAACTACCGTCCAGATCGTCGTGCCGACCGAGCGGCCGGTGCAGATTTTTGTCCGAGCGTGCGGGCTTGGCAAAACGGGCATTATAGGCCTGCGTATATGCTGGGAGCAGGGCGTTGGCCGCCTCGATATCGTTGACACCTGCCAGGCGCAGCTCCTTCACCAACCGGTCCTGCAGCGTCTTGTGCGCGCGCTCGACACGGCCCTTCGCTTGGGGCGCGTTGGCACAGAGAATATCGATATTTAGCTCATGTAGAGCTCGCCCAAATTGGGTCATGTAGCCGCCATTGGCGGCTTCCTTGTGATTGACCCGAAAAACTGAATGCTTGTCGCTATAGAAGGCGACAGGCTTGCCGTGAGTCATCAGATACAGCTTGGCAGCCTGGAAGTAGGCGAAAGCGCTCTCACTGGGCACAAACCACAGCAGCATCAAACGGCTCGTGGCATCGTCCACAAACACCAACAAGGTGCATTGCGGGCCTCGGTCCTCGAACCACCAATGCTCGCTGCCATCAATCTGGATCAGCTCACCAAGACAATCCCGGCGATGGCGCGGCTGGTGGATACGCTTGGCCCGGTCCCGTCGGCGCGTCCAAATCTCGTCGTCGATCATCCACTGACGGAGTGTCTCGACACCGATAGGCAGGCCGTGAAGCTCAGCCAGCTTCTCAGCGGCTAGGGTGGGTCCAAAGTCCCCGTAGCGCTCTCTGACAATGCCCAGAATGGTCTTGCGGAAGACGGCGCCATGAGATCGGTTGCTGGGCTTCCCGCGGCGCTTCGACACCAGGGCGTCAGGACCATGGGCCTGGAAGCTAGTCAGCACCCGATAAACCTGCCGACGGCCCAATCCCATGAGCGCGCCGGCCTCTGCCACGCCAATCCGTCCGTCTGCCAGGTCGATCAGGATCTGTATGCGGCCAAGCTCTTTGTCGCTCATCGTGATCACCGTCATCTGCCGTCACCCCTGGAGCCGCCAAAAGCGATGATCGTGTCATCTCTATCGGTGAGGCTGGTGACATCTCTAACGGTGATCTACATCTTAGTTTCGTATAAGAATGATTATGTGAAATGATGACAGTTTTTATAGTATTTAACATGGACTTAGCGAGTATTGTATCAAAGAATCCCATTTGCGACTAGGGCCTTCCCCATTAATTGATCGTTCCCAATTTGGGGTGTATCCTTCCCATATTGGGTAGGATCGCAGCCATGCATTCCGTGAAAGCCAGACCGGATAATAGCCTCGCTGGGGCGCTTTTTTCAGGCGTCCAGAAGCGTCTTCTGGCGCTGATTTTTGGGCACCCGGAGCGCAGCTTCTACACGTCTGAAATCGTTCGACAACTGCAATCGGGCACAGGCGCAGTCGAGCGCGAGTTAGCCCGCCTGCAAAAGAGTGGTCTCATTGCTGTCGAACGCATCGGCAATCAAAAGCACTATCGCGCAAACCCGGACTCTCCCATCTTCGGTGAGCTCCACGGTATCATCCAGAAGACGATAGGATTGAAAGACCCCCTTCAGCGCGCGCTCCAAGACCACATCAACCAAATCAAGGTCGCCTTCGTTTATGGCTCCGTAGCCAAGCAATCCGATACCGCTCACAGCGACATCGACCTCATGGTTGTCGGCAACGATCTTGTCTATTCCGACCTTTATGGGGCCCTGCAAAAGGCTGAAAAGGACATCGGGCGTTCAGTGAATCCCACCATTATGGACATGGCGGAGTGGAAGAAAAAACGTGAGAATAGCTCCTTCATACAAAAGGTCGCCAGCCAGCCGAAGATTTTCATTTTTGGATCGGAAGCGGATCTCTAGATGAACGACAATCTCGCGAAGCTGGCTGAACTCGGGCACCTGAAAGCCGAGGCATATTCAGAGCCCGAATTCAGGAGTCTCGTCGACTCGGCGCGCAAGCGATTGGCCGACGCCAAGAATGAGACGCTTTCGCCCGAAAGCCGTTTCGACCTGGCGTACAATGCCTCACATTCTCTCGCACTCGCGGCCCTGCGCAGCCAAGGCTATCGCTCAAAGAAGAGCCGCGCCCTGGTTTTCCAGGCGCTGGCCCACACGGTCGGCATGGACGCCGCGAAGTGGCGCGTTCTCTCGAAATGCCATGACTTGCGGAATCTGGCAGAATACGAAGGCCAGACGGACGTCGATGAGCGGCTACTAACAGACCTTCTAAGAATTACCACGGAGCTGGAGACAGCGGTTATAAGGCTGAGGCTCTGAGAACCAAGTCATGGTCTAAACCGGATCGGTGGCGCCTCAATCTGATCGAGCGTCGGTGCCTGGTTGGTATCAGGCAAGCGCCTCTCCGCACGGGCTTCGATGATCAGGCGCTGGGCGTTCGCTAACGCCGCGCCGGCGCCAGATCCGCCGGCCCGTGCCACTTTCATCCAATAGGCCGCCGCCGCCCGGTCCATATCCGACATCAGTTCCGACATGTCCTACTCCTAGACAGCCTTTTTGTAGAAGCGATTGGCTCCGACTTTCGCCACCATCTCTGGTCTCCGGAAGTAAATTGCCCGGCCGCAGCGCAGCGGCGGACAGCCGCGCACCACGATAAATGCCTCGTCGCCACGAACATCACTCATCAGTTCGGATTTTCGGATCAATGGGCGACCTATTTCGTGCATGCTGATATTCTCGCCGCGGGAGAGATTGGACTGCTCTAAGGCCTTGCCGCTGCGTCCGCTGTTGCTGCTCTCCGATGTCGCCATCACGCCATAGGTTCCGAAAGTCCGCTCCAGCTCGCTGGCCGTCTCAATATCCTGGACAACAGCATAGCTGCGATGTGAGACACCGTCATACCAGGCATTCTTGCCTTCCATGCCCCACTGTTTGACGATCTGGCCGGTGGATTGGTAGAGCAGTTGCATGGTGATGCCGAATTTCCGGCCCGCGTCCCGCGCAGTTTCGATGATGCGCATATAGCCAAGACGCGCAACTTCATCGAGAAGGTATAAGATCCTGCCTTCAAAATTGCCGTTGGCTTGGTAGGCGGCGTTGAGCAGCGAGCCGATCACGGTGCGCGCCAGGGCGGGCGTGGTGTCGAGCGCCTCTAACGGCATTTTCAGAAACACGCTGATCTTGCCGTCGAGAAGATCGGTGGACCGAAAGCTCTTGCCGGATACCAGAGCGGCAAACGCTTTGTTGGCCAGCCAGGCGGTCTCCTTGTCGGCACTACCATAGATGCCAGCGAAGGTTTCCGGCACCTGCTGCATCAGAGCGCCGGCATAGTCGCGGGCAACCGCGCTCTTGCTGGTGGCATGGATTCCCTTAAGCACCTCGCGCATGTCGTTGATGGGGACAGCCAGGCCCTGCCGCAGGCAGGCCAGATTTTTCATCTCGTCCGAGAGCGTATCATCCCACAGCATGTGGGAGAGAAGGCAGGCGACCAAGTGGCGGCCCTTGGCCTCGAAGAACTGAGCGGTACCGGTCTTCTTTTCAGGCTCGTCGCCGCAGATCCAGGCCACCACAGAAAGAACATGGGTATCGGCCAAGGGCGAGGCGATATCGATCCAATCCAGAACGTTGAATCCCACCTTGCCGCCGAGATCGAGCTCGTGGACCGTATGGCCCATGTTTTTGCGGGCTTCCCGCACCATCGGAGCCATCTCGCCCGCGGGATCCAGAACCACGGCCGATCCGCGCCACATCAATAAAGTGCTCACCGCCGACATGGATTTGAAACTGCCGGCACCTGCGATCACCAGTGAATGGGTCGGCCCACTGTGGCAGGGATCGATCAGGAGCTTTGCCTTGCCACCTTTGCCCCAAGTGCCGGACGCACGGGGGTTGAACTGGAGTTTGGCGACACTGTCGAGATCGACCCGGTAGGCTTCGCCCACGACGATGCCGCCATAATGTGGATCAGGGCCGGGAAACGTTTCCAGCGCCTGCTCCATGCTCATCCAGCGAGCCCGGCCATAGTTGTCGGTCACAGCCTCAGGGGTGGAAGCGGCACCGCCGAAAAGGGGGCGTCTGGGTCGAGCCACACCTTGGCGGCGCACCGCCACCGCCATCATGATCAGGATCGGCACCACCAGCCCGGCCGCCGCGCCCAGCTTGAGCCATTTGTCGACCACCGGGTCGCCATGCACCCGCAGGAAATAGAGCCACCACTGCCAGAAGGGATGCGGAAAGGCTTGCAAGAGCCGTGTGCCCGCCAGGAAGACCAAGGACGCCACGATCGTCCAAGCGACCAGGCAGAGAAAGACGGCAACGAGAATCTTCGCCAGGATCGCGCCGCCCCGGGCGCCCATCTAGGCGGCCCTCAGAAGATCGGTCGCCGTCGATCCGCGCCGTTCCGCGTCGGCCGCTAGCCAGACCTCGCCGATCGCGTAGCTGCTGCCCTTGTTCTCGAAGGGAATGATCACGTCTACTGCCGTCGCCAGGAGTTCTATCAGCGTGGCATCGTCCCAGCTCTGAAAGTGTGGGCTGCCCTTCACTAGCGAGAACAACTTCTTGAAGGCCTGCGGCGCGTCCTTGCCGTGAATCGAGGTAATCGATCCGGGGTGGCCGCTCACCACCTCGTTGATGTAGGTGCCCGCGGCGTCATCTCGAAGTTCTTGAACCAGCACCCGGTCGGGCCGCATGCGCAGACTGGCCTGGAGCAGCGCCTCTGCCGTGACATGGGAGAGGCCGATGTCGTCCTTGCTGTAGAGAAGTCGCACATGGTTGGGCTGGGGGATGACCAGTTCGAGGGTGTCCTCGATGGTAACGAGGCGCTCGGACGGATCGATGGCGCCGATCAAGGTCTTGCTCATGGTGGTCTTGCCCGAGCCGGTCGCGCCGCACAACAGGATGGTCAGCTTCTCCCGGACACAGGTTGTGAGAAAACTTTCGAGGTCGCCGGCGTCATAGAGCGCCAGGATGGCACCGAGGTTGCGGTTGCGGGTCTCCTGGCGCGTCTGCCACTGGTTCCAGCGCTCCCATTGGTAGCGCGCGGTGACGGCCTTGATCGGCGAGACGCTCTGGCCGGGCTTGCGCACTGTCAGGCTGACCGTGCCGTGCGGCACCGCCGGCGGCAGGCAGATCTGCAGGCGCTCGCCGCCCGGCAACTCGGTGGCGCAGAGCGGATTGCGCGGCCCTACATCCTGTTTGCGGAGCGCCCCCGCCAAGGTCGCAATATCCTCCAGGTCCGGCAGCGTGAGGGGAACAGTCTCGCGTCGGAACCGGCCCTTCTGGCGGATGAAGGCTTCTTCCGGCCGGTTGATGCAAAGCTCCTCGGTTTGCGGATCGTCCAGCCATTTGGCTAAGGGACGCATGAGATAGGTGAGCTGGATGGCTGCTTCACTGGCGGGCATTGTTCGATATCCGAAGACCATAGACGCTGCTGAAATCTAGATCCTGCGCCACGAAAACGCTGACGGTGTCGCCCTGGTTCTTGCGCAAGGTCGGTGGGATGTTGATGGTGTTCTCGAGCGCGGTATTGGCGACTTGCTGACCGGAGCTTTGGGCACCATAGACAAATCCCAGCGCCGCCTCGTTGGACCCGCCGCTGCCGCTGTTGGCGGCGAGCGCCGTCCCGGCATTGAGAGAACCCTGCACGAGCGTCAGCATCAGCGCACCGCCGAAACGCTGCCACCAGTGATTGTCGACTGCGCCGGGCAGGCCCGGACGGCCGAGCTCATCAGCGCCCGGCGCATTGAGGGAGATCACCACATGCTTGGGCGTCTCCGCCCGAGTCCAGAGGACGAATACCCGCTCCTGCCCCTGGACTAAGCCGGCCTGGATCTGTCCGACGATTCTGGTGCCGCGATCCATCAGCACGACATTGCCGGATGTGCCGCGCACATCGATCGGAACTACGCAGGTAACGAATCCCGCGAGCTGGGTATCGATGGCGGTCTGCAGGATACAGGGAATTAGCGTGCCCTCCGTCACCACCATGTCGGGATTTTTGATCACCGCCGCCGTGGCCCCGCTCAGCACCGTCGGCTTGAGCTTCTGGGCGAGCGGGCTGTTATCCGCGACCGGCGCCGGCGGGGCCGAAGGCGTGTCGGCGGACGGTACGCCGGGTAGAAACGTCGGCACCGCGTTGAGCGCCCGGCCGACCGGCGAGCTACCGCCTGAAAACGCCAGGATAGGTGCGGTTTCGGGGTTCTGTTTCTGCCCCACGCCCAAGTCCGAGCTGTTCGAAGTCGCCGGCATTGGTAAAGATGCGTCCGTCGCCTTCACCGGCTGGATGCTCGGCGGCGGGGTATATTGCTCCCCGCCACCGGCGACCGCGGCGGTCTTGTCCGGAAGCGGGGCCTTTTGCCGGATCGCGGCATTAAACCAGATGAACCCCAGGGCCACGATCGTCACTACGCCCGCGATGAGAAATTTGTCCCTGGTGGTGACCACGCGCCGCTGCGGCCCGCTGACCTCAGACACTCCCGGTTCCACCGGCGATGGCCTGCCGCTCTCGCTCATGGCGCTGCTCCTTTCACGACTCGCTGCACGTCACTGCTCACGGTGCCAGTGGCCGGATTGACGCCCATGGTGCTGTAACCGAGGTTATAAATGTCCAAGACGGTGCCGCCGTCCCGCAGCCGGAACTCCTTCGCGGTCATACCGACCTGGGCATAGCCGCCGGATACTGAATATGGCGCGGTCGCTTCCTTGCCATCGGGGTTAATCACGAAGATCGCGGGGATTCGCTCATTCTGCGGGAAGCGGAAGACAGTCGAATAGCCATTGTCAAAGACAGCAATGGGTGTCAGCGAATGGTCGCCGCGGGCGACATAATGCCAATTGTTGCTCGGGGCGTTCGGGTCCAGCGTGGGCTGCTGCAGCAGATATTGCGCCCTCGCCTGCTCGGCCGCCAGTACGGCCGCCAGTCGCTCCTGTGCCGCCGCCGCTTCCTTAGCGGCATCCGCTTTCTGCATTTCTTCCGGATAGGTGAACTGTACCGAGTAATAGACGCCCGCGACGCCATTGGCCATCGAGGGGGCGGCGACAGTCTCGATTTCAAAGACGTACCGGCGTTGCTTGCCGTCTGGAAGCGACGTCAGCACCACGACCGGTTGTAGCGGCAGCGCCGCGCCGGGTTTGAAGAAGAGATAATTGCCCTTCGGGATCGAAGCGAGATGGACGCTGTCGGTCTCCGCCACCGCGCTGACCGTCTCCCTGTCGGAGAAGCCCACCACCAGGGTCGCGCCAATTTGTGTCGAGAGATGTACAACCTGGCCTTCGCTATAGGGGACATAGCGCATGCGGGAGTCATACTGGTCACGCCTGGGGAATTGGTCCGCCGAGGCGGGCGTTGCGATTGAAACCAGCCCGAGCAGGACAAAGGAGATTGGGCAGCGGATCATGGTGTGCTGTCCTGAGACGACTGGTAGTTGGTCACCACCACACCAGCGGGATTGGCGAGCCGCTGTTTGCCGTTCAGGACATCGACCTGCTGGAACTCCAGCGTGGCGGTCCATGTGGTCGTCGCGGGTGTATTGGTGCCGATCTGCACCGTTCTGGAGAAGCGCACCTGGGCGACATGCGCGCTCAGCATCGCCACCGAAATCGGACTGATAGTGATGTTGCCGCTCTTGCCGACCGTGACCTGCGGCGACACCGGGTTGGGATAATTGAACCAGGATTGATAGTTCTGCCGCACCGTCGGCGACGACATTCCTGAGATGACGTCGTAGCCATATTGCGCCGTGTCGTAGGAATAGCCCTCCCGCAGCCGGACGTACTGCCATAGCGCTGCCTGGATGACCGCCTTATCCTCGCTGGGCGGAAGGGTTGAGAGCGAGACGGAGCTGTCGATTGTGCCGTCCTTGCGGACCAGGAGGTAGACCGGCACCAGCTTGGTGAGCGGCAACATGGATGCCACGGCCCATGCCAATCCGATATTGGTGATACCCAGGATACCGGCGGCGACCAACGCATACGTCGTCATGCGGCGAGCTGACCGCACTTTCGCCTGTTGAAAGGACTCCACATCCTTGTAATTGGATTCCAAAGCCGCCCGCTGGACCAATAATGCGCCGGTCTCCATGTTCATGGACGCCTCCTACTTCCCGGCATCCGGGGCGACGAGATCAGCCGCCGTTGCCTGCCAATGATCAGGATTAAGCGCGAAGACCGGTCCGGACGCGACTCTGAGCTTTTCGTGGCTGGCGCAGCCGGCGAGCCCAATAAGGACCAAAAGCGCCAGAAACCGCACTAACCGGAACGGCGCAGAAAGAAGCCTCGCCAGTCCTCGAACACCCAGGAGACGACACAGAATGAACCCGACCGCGCAGACGGCCAGCAACCGGGTCATCACAAACATAGGATTCCAATTGTGCATCTGACACCTATTTTCCGAACATCACGCCCCTGGCTGTGCGGGCGACTGGCATGACCATGGCAACCATCTGACCGGGGTGGAAGCTCACACCGCCGCCGATGTAGGCGGCGATCCCCGGCAGAAGGACGGTAATAAGCGCTCCTAGGGCAAAGAACAGTGTCGCTTGCGTGAGGATCGCGATTGCCGATTCGACGTCGGCGGCGCCTGTCGCGGCCGCGGCCTGGATATAGGTGACATCTCCCTGGACAATGATCCGCAAAGCGATTGCGATCAAAAGCGTAAGCAGACAAAGCCCGATTAATTTACTCAACCAGCGTTCCGCGACGCCACGTGTGGCGTCGAACAAATAGCCCGCGATGACAAACGGGCCGAGCGCGATCACGACGCCGAGCATGATCTGGCCAATCTCATAAATCGCAAATGCAATAATGAGACAGAGCCCGATTGCGCCCTGCAGCAGCGTTAGTTCGAGAGCCCCTGACAGATTCCAAGTGGATAGCTTGGCATCTGCAGATTTTGCGATGGCCATGCAGTTGTCCCACACCTTGTCGAACATTCCAGGTAGATCGGATCCGCTGGGGCTCGCACCGATAATCGAACTCGCGGCCCAGTTCGGGAGCGTGGTCTGAAACAGACTCACAACGTAGGTCGAGAACAGGCCGAAGGACGTCAGAAGCCCAACCACCAATACGAGGCGAAGGATCTTGGTGATTCCCGAACGCACCGACACGTCTCCGCGCATGACCAGAACTCCTTGGACAATGATCCAAAGGACGACAACGGCCGTGAGTGGCCCTGCGACCGCAGAGAGACCTGCCGATACCGCATTGGAGGTGCCGGCAGAAAAGATCGTGGCATATTGGTTCGCAAAGTCGGAAAAGGTATTGACCTTCATTTCGGCTTCGCACCTCCGGCAGCCGCCTTGCTATACTCATCCGCCTCAACAAGTTCTTCGGCCTTTTCCACGTTGTAGCAGTAGAGCTGGGAGGGTGCCGTGCCCTGACTACACTTCGCTTTAGCTTCCTTAAGCTCTGCGGGATGATCATGAAGGTACTGCGGGCTGGGCGTCGCGGACGGCATAGGAGCCGCGCTTATAGGAGTGGGCGTTGCGGGCGGCGTGTTTGGCGCCCGTATGGCAAAATAAGCGGCAACAATCACGGCGATTGCCGCGGCTATTATCAGACCGAGTTTGGCATTTATCATTGGGCGCCCTGGCGGTACTGGTCTGCGATCGCGTTCGCTTCTTTGGCATGTTCCTCCTGCGCCCTCTGTCGGTCCGACGCTTCTTGTTCGAGCGCTAAGACGGTCAGATTTTGCGCCTGCGCCTGCTGGGCTTGCGCATAATTGGCTTCGAGTTGGATACGGCCATTGATAGCGTTGATTTCAGTGATGGACTGTGCGCCGCCGAGCGCGGCCTGAAGGGACGGAAGCAGCGCGAGCCGTTGCTGAATTGATTGCAGATTCGTTGTCGCAATGCCTTGGAGATTGGCGATTGAGTTGCCACTTGCGATCAATTGGGTACTGGCTGCCGAATTGTCGGTGGGACTATAGATGTGGTTCTGGTTGTAAAATGTTACCCCCGCGCCTGCAGGAATGCTTTGACCAGTAATAAGGCCGTCGAGGCCTGCGACGTTCGGAAGCGGGTTTTGAATTGTGCTGACATTCAGCCCAGTGGCCATGCTCGCCACATCGACTGGATTGGTGAGCATCTGGTAGGTCGCTACGAGCTGGTTATATTGCGCTGTCAGTTGCTGCAGCTCGCTAAGAGCGCGTGAGGCCGCCAACGTGGTCTGCGCGAGGTTGGCATGGTCGACAACCGCCATTTGCGCGACCGCGCGATCTATGGGCCAGGCCACGCTGAGGGACAGCAGAGCGACAACAGAAACCGTTCGGATCAGGCGCATAAGCGATACCTCTCTCTAATCTCGGGCTTCCTTGAACCTTTCAAGGAATGCGGGCAGCCATTGTTCCGGCGCCTGCCCCAGTTCATCACGGAGACGGTCCACGAATCTCACCGTGTTGGCGCGGCCGCTCAGGACCGCGATAAACTCCGGCATCGGCGATAGATCGAATTCGCAGATGACCGAGCCGCCCTCCCGCTTCAGCAGAAACCGCCGGCGCCCGGTCAGCATATCCTCCCGGACGGCGCGATATTCGCCCTCTGTGCATTTCAGGCCCTCAATATAGGCCTTGCGGTCGGCCGTAGGCGACGGGAACAGGATCTTGGTCTGACATTGCGCGACCAACGAATTGCCGATTGGCGATTCCAAGACATGCTCGGGTTGTTGGGTGCCCAGGATCAGCATGCCGTTGTTCTTGCGGACGGTGAGCAGAAACTTGTCGATCACAGAGGCAAATTGCTCGTTAAGCAGATAGGCGCGGAACTCGTCGCATGCCATCACAAAGCGGCGACCATCCATCACCGCTCCGATGCGATAGAGCAGGTAGGCGGCCGCAGGCGCGCAGACCTGGCCAAGCTCCAGGAGGTGGGTCATGTCGAAGCCGGTGATCGCCGCATCGAGCCGGACTTCGTCTGCGCCGCCGTCGAAGGCCCAGCCCAGAGCTTGGCCGCGGCACCACTTTTCCAATCGGGGGCCCGCGCCTTTGGGATCGGCGTGCCCTAGGAATTCGCGCAGGCCAGCCAGGGACCGCATGTCAACGGGGAGTTGGAGTTGGCGGGCGATGCCGCGCTCTAGCCGCTGCTCTTCATCGGGTGCGATGCCGCCCTTGCCGTCGCTCTGGATAAGACCCAGAACCCAGTTGCGCAGGAAATCCCGGGCGCCAGGCGTGTCGGGCAATCCCCGCAGTGGTGCCATCCCACTGTCCTCGCCCCGGCGCAGCACGAGGTAGGTTCCATTGGTGGCCCGCACGAGCAATTCACCGCCCCGATCCTTGTCGAAGAACACCACCGCGCCGTCGCGTTCTACCGTTGCCTGTTCGAACATGGCGAGGAGGAACATCAGCAGAGCGGTCTTGCCCGAACCTGTCGGTCCGAAGATGGCAGTCATCCCCACATCCCCGACATGAGGAACGTAGTCGTAGGGCGTCTGGCCGTCCGTGCGAAAGCGCGTGAGCGCCGGCCCCCAATGGCCGTCCCCTGCCCCGCGAGGAAAATTATCGAAGCAGGAAAGCCCCGCGAAATTGCGGCTGCTGATCGCGCCCGGCCGGGTGCGCCAGCGATAATTGCCGGGCAACTGGGACCAGAAAGCCGCTTCCAGACCAATGCTCTCTTCCGCAACGACGGCGCCCGAATCCGCTAGCCGGCTCCTTGCCTTTGCACCGTTGTCGCGGACTTGCATGACTGTGTCGCCATAGACGGCGAGGGAAAGATGGTGTGAGCCCATGACGAACTCGTTGGAGGCGAGCGCATCGGCTGCTTCATCCAGCCCAATCATCTGCGAGGCGGCCTTGTCGTTGGCGCTCGCCATCTGAGCTGCCTTCAAGGACAGACTGCCATGCGCCTGCGCCCGTGTGAGAAACTGAAAGGACTGGCTCAGGACCAGAGAGAACGGCGCCGACAGCAAGCTGTTGAGCATGCCGGGGCGGGTCTTTGCGGGATATTCCCGAAAGGAGAAGATTGTGCCGAAACGACTCTGGCCAGGATCCCGGACCTCGAAGCCGCGCCGCCCGCAGATCACCCGGTCGGTGTAGAGCGAAGCGCCCAGATGGCCGCTGACGATGGGAACGCGCAATCTGCGGCAGGTGATCAAAAGCCGCAGCGCCTCGGCCATCTCCGAGAAGGCTAGGCTATTCCACTCATAAATGCCCAGACGGCGAACGGCGAAGCCGTCCAAGCTTGACGCCATGATATACCAAAGTTGCTCGAGTTCTTCCTTGAGTCGGTCGGCGCCATCGCCGGCGCGCTTGCGCCACTTGGTGAGTCGGCGCGACGCTCCGCTGCCCAACGCTCCGCGCGGCGACACCACCAGGGACAATAAATAGGTATTCTCGAATAACTGACCTTCCAGCACCCGATCGCGATAAGCGCGATCGAGCGCGCGGGCGAAGCCGCTGCGGAACCCCCGATGGTCCACGCGGCGCTCTTCGAGCGGATGGCGAATCAGATGGGAATAGAGGGCGATATTATCGTCCGCGATATTGCGAAACAGGGTGTTGAGCATACGCAGGCGTGCGTTGCGCTGCGCATGATCCTCCAACTCGAACGGAACGCCTTGGACCTCGGCCATCGCCAGCACCGTGCCATCTTCCATCAGGATGGTTTGGGGCCCAATATGCCCGACAAAGGGCAGATAAAGTTCGCCACTGCGTTCGCGGACGCCGCTGTCACCCAGCATCAGCCATCCCCCGCCCGCGCCTTGGTACCCGGATCGGCAACGGCGCCACAGAAGCGCCGCCCCAGGTAGACCCGTCCACACCCCGGCCCGCGGTTCGCAAGAAGAGCGCTGCCACACCCACCGCATTGTAATCCCGAGCCACAAGAACCCTGGCGGCGAACCACAAAGGGATCAGGATCGCTTCATAAAGAGGGTTTTCGAAGATCACGATGACAAAGCCCGCAAGCATCATGAAAGCGACTGCCACCACTAATGGTACTCCCATGAATAGTGCCGGCCGCGTTGCCGCAAGGTAGAGCGTGTCGGTGTCGAGCGGCTCCAACTCAGCCTCCTGTCAGCGTCTGACCCAAATAGGAGGCGCCGAACATGATCACGATGCCGCCAATGATGCCGGCGATGACGCCGAGGGATGCCCGACCGAACATCCATAGAATACCGATTGCGATAATGCCGAGGACCGCGAGGCTTTGCCCGAAAGGGCCGAGAATAAAGGTGCAGACATTGTTGAGCATGGTTTGCGGGCTTGCGCCGCCGCTCACCGTCTGGGCCTGTGCCATGGCGGGCGCCAGCACCAGGCCGGCCATGAGGACTCTGGCCAGGGCCATTTCGAAAGTAGTGCCTTTACCTTTACTTGCTCGACAATGCGACACGGCATTTCTCCTATTGTGGTTTTTGTGAAGGCGTCCCCTTGGGTGGTGTTGTTTTTGGTGCAGACGGTGCAGTCGACAGATTCACCAGCCAGGCGGCGCCATGGGTTTGGGCATAGGAGGCGTTGGCCCACATATCCCAGGCTGGCAGCGGTGGCGTGACAGCTTCCGCTTCGACTGCGGGCTCCGTTCGGGGCGAAGTGGCCGCGGGCTGATAGGCGATAACGTCTCCGACATAGCCATTGACGAGACCCGCGAGCGGCCGACCGGTGTTATAGCGCGACAGCATGATCAGAAGCGCCGCCTCTTGGTCGGCTTGCGACGCGCCCTTGCGGTAGGCGTCGCGCAAAACCGCAGCGCCGGCAGCCAACGACAAGCACGGATCAAACGCCTCAGCAACGGTGAGCCCCAAAGGCGCAAGATTGGGCGCATTGATCTGCATCAGGCCGATATCGACCGAATCCCCCGCGGCGATCCAGCTCCGCGCCAGCGCAGCCGCCGCTTTTGCGTCCGCTGCGGTCTTGGTGATCTTCCTGGTATTGTCGTGCAGGGCGAGCGGATCGAAATGGCTTTCTTTCGCAGCGACCGACTGCAAGACCTCCGCAGACACCCCGGCGGCGCATTGTTTCGCGAGGACGTCGAATTCGCTCACAGAGAGCGGCTTCCCTACCACCGGCACAGCTATGAAGGTTGAAAGCGCGATCGTGATCGCGAGACACCAACCGGTACTGCGGATAAGCGATACGGGCCTCACACAGTCGGTGGCCACATCGCCGGCTCTGTCACAGTGATCACGCATTGACCGTCCTCGTCGTGATTCCCGGACGCTACGCGCGGCGCTGACGCCGTCAAGAACGATTTCAAGGTGCGGCTTTCGATGTAGCAGCCGCTACGACAGGTCTATACGTGGCGAAAATGTGGCGGAACACGTGATGCAAATCGGGACGCGAGATATCCGCCCGGAAAAACAATGCGTTATCGGCCGGATGCTTCATGCGTTCAGCTTCCAGGCGTGGTGGTGCCAAAAGTTCCCGGCACTCAGAACCTCAAATCGCATCTTTAAATTGTTTCCGTCGTCGACTCTAATTGTCATCCGATACAACGTGGCGGGCAAACACGCGCGCAATCGCCCATCGGTTTACCTGATTGCAGTGAGCGAGCGACTAAAGCTTGCGATTTCGTCGGGCCTGTTGATCGCGCAGCATTTTCATGTCCTTCGTCTGCTCCGGCGCCTCCGTCGCGACGTCGTGCCAATACCGGCTATCCCGGGTTCTTCGAGCGGTCAGCGCTTCAACAATGCGTTTGGCTCGGGCCTCATCAACAGCTGGTTTATGGTGGGTATTAATCGCGTTGCAGATCTTTGGACGACGCCATACGGGAAAGTTCTCATAGGTAAGCTGGTCGTATTCCTCGGAATGCTCGCACTCGCGGCCTCTAACCGTTACTTTTTGACACCGCGATTGGGACAAGCAATGAAAACGGATTCATCCCGATCGGACGCGCTTAGCGCGCTGCGCCGTAGTATCCTGTTAGAGACGCTCGCTGCGTTGGTTGTCCTGGGACTTGTCGCCTGGTTGGGCACGTTGGCACCGCCGATCGCGCTGTAAGCTTAACTGGCCGTATGGGAGCCTTCTCCGTCGCGCGTGAGGTCGTTCACGAATTGAGGTCTGGAGCAAGATTGGGAGATATTCCGGGGACATGAATGGACAAGCGTTTCAAGCCGTATAGCTGGTCTATTCTTACGGCCGCGGGCCTCGTTGTGGCCTCGACGGCGTTTGCCCAAGATATCGCCTCGGACGCAAATGATTATATCAATCCGGACCGCCCCGGGATCGCGGATGGAAGTAACGTGATCGACGGCGGCCACTTCCAGATAGAAAGCGGAATTCAACAGGAGGAACGCAACGGAGGTCACGACCGTACGCGCTTCGCTCCGACATTGCTGCGTCTGGGATTGGATGAGAACTGGGAGTTGCGGGCTGAAAGCAACGTTTATACTTGGACCAAGAGTAACTCGTCCCAAGGCATCGTGCGCAATGATGGCGCGGCGCCGGCTTCCCTGGGCGTGAAATATCATTTCATGAATTCCCAGGGCGTCGAGCAGCCCTCGCTAGGAGCGATCCTGCGGCTCTTCCCGGCATCCGGCTCCGGCGATTTTCAAACACACAACGTCACCGGCGATTTCCGCCTTGCTGCGGATTGGGATTTCGCGCCGGATTGGTCTCTTAACCCGAATGTCGGTCTCGCGCGCTATGAGGACAGCTTGCAACGCCTCTTTACCGCTGGTTTGTTTGCTATGACCCTCAACTATAACCCCAGCAAAGTTTTAAACTTCTTCGTCGATACAGGTGTCCAATCGCCCGAAGCACGGCATGGCAAGACCGCCGCGATTTATGACGCCGGCGTTGCTTATATCGTCGGTCATGAAATCCAGCTCGATTTCAGCATCGGCACGGGCGCTTCTGGCGCAGCGCCACCGCACCCATTCGTATCAGCGGGGATCAGCAAACGGTTTTGAGCTGCCAGTATGAGCCTCGATGGCACTGTGCAAGTAGGGTTTTCCGCAGAGACAGCAAAATAGAGTTACTTGCCACTGCAACATTTAACGAACGACCGCTCCGGCATAGCAGCGACGCCTCATCTTCAACACTCTAGATATAATATGCGTCCGGAACGCTTAGTTTCCGTTAGCCTTCATACCGTCGGGCATCGAGCTACCGGACATCCCCGACATTTTACCATGCATCTTATGGTTCATGTTGTGTGGTTTCACAGCCATGCCACTTTCCTGCCTGCTGGCGCCCTCTGCCATGGTCGATTTGGAACTTTGAGAAGTTGCCGGTGCACCATGATTTTTCCCATTGGCCATCGCCCCATGGGCCGCCGCGCTGTTTGCGGACCAACCGTTCGTTTGAGCCGAAGCCGGAAACACCAAAGTTAAGCTGGCAGCAACAGCCGCTGCAGTAATTAGATATCTCATGGGGGTCTCTCTCTGTGTTTTCCGATAGTATCAATACGTTCCTAGGGGGTATAAGTCGCAAAGTGTCGTAATATTCCTTCCACAGCTCCGCGGTAATCGGTTTTCCTAAGAATAAGGCAGATCCATTTGGCGTTTCGGGTCCTGACCAGGTTCGCGGATACGCAGTCAGCTGCTTGGATTTCGATTTGTCCCGCGAAGGATTCGTTCGCGAGCATAGTTCCAGGTCTGGCCTTGTATAGAGAATGTCTCACTTCGCGAGATACCTGACTGACTTAACTTGGCGCTTGAGCGGGATCTGCCGCATGCGGCATTACGGAACCGCTGCCGGCGGTCGATCGCGATGCTGTAGCGTCAACTCGATTGTTTTCCCGCCTTGTACATGGGTCACACCACCAAGACCATTTCCCTCATGGGCCCAACGTAGAAGCCATGTCACGTCCGTAAGCGCGAAATAGCCTCCGTCCGCTAGGTGTTCGAATTGGAACGAACCATCGGGCTTGCATTCCGCCTGTACAGACCTGCGAGCCAGTTCGCTTTGCATTTCTTCATAATGAAATCGCGGGGCGTAACCCCCATCAGGGGCATTGAAAAGGCGAACCATAAAATTCCTGGAAGCAGTTGTGACCGGCATTAGGTAGACGGGATTGCCGTCGCACGTTCGAACATACCCCGACCGTGAAACCAGCGACGCATGGCCTATTATTGTGTTTGCGCCCCATGTCACGGCGGTTTCTCCGGTCACTGCAGGATCCCTGCGAAATGTCCGGCCCGGCTTGGAAAGGCGCACAGCCGGTGACCCAAAGGACGACTATCGCAAAAATAGGTCCGCACACGCCCATCCTACGCACGCCGATGTGGTAAACGGCGTTCTGCGTGTCTTGCCTACTTTGCTGCACGAGCATTCATACTATCAATGTGGAGCGTTCGGCCGACGTTGCCACCGAGTGCCGCTATTTTTGCCTCACTAGCCTGAGCAAGGAATGTCGCGGATACCGTCGCCTGAACAGGTGGGAAGCCAGGATAGCTAGGAAGAAGGAAGGGTTTTCCTTTGATGGGCAAATCGGTCTCCCAAATCCTACGATTTGAGGGATGTTAGCCCAAAGCGGTCAGCGACGGATTGATTAGGATCAACCGCGACCATTCATTCGCGTCCGCCGAAAGAATAAACTCGCCTGCCCCGCGCTTCAACGTTGGCAGATTTTCCTTTGGAAGCTTAGTGGCCTTCTCCGCGACTGCCGCGCTACTAAGCTTCAAAGTCCTTCCAAACCATGGCATGCGCATCGCCAGCCTCTTTTGCCGATGCGGCCGTAACTCCGGCGGCCTTAGCGAACTTCGGCCAAGCGGCAACCGCGGCCCTGACTTTGTCGACAACTTCGGCAACACGGTCGGCATTCAGGCCGTGTTTCTTACCTAGAGTGGTAACCTGGGCGCGCGTCGGGCGGCGCCCTTCGCCTTCAATGTCCATATAATGCTCCCCACCCGGCCCGGGGGCATAAGTTAGGTCATAGGCAGGAGCCAGCCGCCAATCGCCGTCCGGCCCCATCAAGTAAGCGTGCTGGCGTGTGTGGTCATCGCGGTTGCAGGCCAGGACGTTGAACATCATCCGTTGGTAAGCCGCCGTTACATCGTCGGCTCGGCGCGTGATCGCCCGCGTTGCCCGTAAGAACAAGTCATAGTTTGCCGATGGCATGTCCGGCCGCGCCTCTAGCGCCCCCGCCAGCGATACCATGTGCAGCCGCCCACCAGCGTCGGGCCGGTCAAACCGCCGCGCCGCAAAATAGCCCGGTCCCTTTTTTGCTTTGATCAGCCGGTGCTCGCTCATGATCAGTCCGGCCGCCTCAGCCATGTTCGCATAGGCCTCCTCAGTCGGCCCGATATCGGCATGGTCATTGGGCGCACGGAACTTCACAAGCCAGGCCTTATGACCAGCCGCGACCTCACCGTCCCCTACCGAGATATTCCCCTGGCCGTCAAAACCCACATGCACTTTTGGGCGGGCGCCACCCGAGCCCCCGCCGAGCCCCGCCAGCGTGTCGGCCAGTTCGCTTTCGCTACCCGCCAGCAATGCCGTGGCCTCATCGGCCAGAGCGTCAAGGTCCAAGGTCTTCACATCCTCGGGCGGCGTGGTCGCGGGTGCAAAAACCAGCGCCCCGCGGCCTTGATCACCGACCAGCGCCAGCCGCTCAAGCGCATTGAGCGTCGTGATGTCGACATTGAGCTTGGCCAGGCGCTTGCGCATCAGGAGCTGGCCCCACCCTTCCGGCAAGCTATCCGCTAGAAACCCGTGCAGGCCTTCGAACGACTTTCCCCGGGCCGCATGGAGACCAACGTCTGGGAGATAATACAGTGGCGAAATGGCGAGCTTCTGATCGATCACCTCCTTCGACCACTCCAGCTGGGCCAGGCCAGCGTCCATCGCTACCCGCGCTGCGGGCACCGTGGCGGATGGGTCGAAAGCCAGCGCGACCGCGAGCGGCGTCCCTGGGGCCAGTCTCACGGTGATTTCCTATGGCGCGGGACCCGTTGGCGCGGCGCCGGCGTGGCGGCAGCTTGGCGCTGAAGCAACTCATCCAAGCTTGTGGCGGCAGGCGCTGGAAAAAGCCCGGCAATCCCCTCCTCGGACCGCAGCACAATGGCCGCATTGATGAGGTTCTCAACCAAACCAGGCCCGTCGACCTCCATGCGCTTCCAAGTGCTGCGGCTCATTCCCGCCCGTGCCGCGGCCTCCACCTGTGACAGACCCTGGCGAATCCGGCGAACGCGAATAGCCCGGCCCAATTCCTGTTGCAGTTCCGTAGGGGTTTTCAACATGGCTCATTATTGAGCCATTATACCGGAAAAGTCAAGCTAATGGCTCATGCTTGATCCATTACCTCGAAAAATGGGGTCAAAATTGCGCAGTGGCGTCAATGCGTTAGCAGCTGACGCACCAGCACGGTCAAGCACCGGGCAAGTGGCACGGCCAGCCGACCCAGGGCCCAGTTCGGGAGTGCAATAAGGGGGAAAGTCGCCAAGCACTCTAAGCCGAACGACAAGGAGCCCGACTATCGCGTCGTGGCGAACCAGAACATCGAAATCGGAGCAGCCTGGATCAAGGTCGGCCAGGAATCGAAAGCCGAATATGTCCAGCTTTCTTGGCGGCACCGGAGTTCGGCCGCCGCAAGCTCTTTGCCAATCTGGGCAAAGCCGCCGGCCATGACGATGCGGACGTGTTCGCCATTATCTGGAATCCGGAAGAGTAAGACCGATGCGCCCTGCGCTTTGGCGCGGGGCGCGCTTCCGGTTTTATCCTTATTCCGCCGCGACTCGCGTCTGACGCTTTAGACCGCGCTTGTATTTCGTGAAATCCGCGTCGGCGGCGAGAAACTGGCGGACGATGGCAACGATCAGTTCGTCCGCCTTGGGTGTCTTCTTGTCCGGATACTGCGTCTTGTAGGCGTCGAGATATTGCTGAATTTCAAGATTGAGATAGGGGTCAAGAATGAGATTGTAGCGGCCCTCAGTGCGGGCCTCGTTTTCGATGAGCTGGAGTCTTAGACGTTTCATGGATCTCACTCGCACATTTTTTGAGATAAAGGGTCAGGGCGGTGCGGACGAAATCCGCAAGCCGTACATCGGCACGTTTGGACGCATGCACGGCGGCGCGGTGGCCTGCGCCACCAACCCGCATCGAAGTTTGCCGGCTGTCCGAGGGCGAGACTGGCACAAAGCTGACCGTGGCGCCGCGCTGCAGCCGCGCTTCGAGCGACGCAATGGCTTCATCGAGAATGTCTCGGATGAAGATCGGTCGATCCGGCCGCCGCGGTGACAGTTTTCGTTTGGCGACCAGCTTCTTGAGGTCGTCAAGAAGACTCGGTCGAAGAAAGACCGACACAAGGGCGCTCGCCGGCTTGGCCGCCAGAGCCTTTGTCTTACGCACACACCGCTCCCTATTACCGAATGGAATACGCAATCATCCATTGGTGTACCTCCTCATCACCAGGTCGCGGTTGACGAGGACGTTCAAGGCCCAGCCGGGGCGAACCGTGATCGTGTTCGGCCGGTTCAATTCTCTATTTAGCAGATTTTCGCCGACCTGGCTGGAATTACTGCCAAGGGTCGATGCTGGGCCAGCGAACACATTGGTTGTGGAACCAGAATGTACGCTATCGGCTAAAGCTGCGCCGATTGCCGGTCCGAGCGACAGAACCGTCGAGACAGCAAGCGCGCCCGCGAACGCCCAACGGTGATGATCGGTTTCGTCCTGCAGGCCTGCGGCGCCTGTTTCGTCGCCACCCGGCATGCCTTCCAGGTCGATGCTGGAGCCGTTGGGCAGAATAAGCCGGCTCCAGACGACCAAGGCGCGATCTTGCCCATAGGAGACCAAGGAATCGTATTTGCCGATCAAGCGACTTCCCTGCGGGACCAACAGATAGCGCCCGGAAGCCGTATCGAAGACGTTTTCTGTCACCTGCGCAATGATCTGCCCCGGCAGGTCCGAATTGATACCGGTGATTAAAGCCGCTGGGATCACAGTTCCAGCCTTTATCTCATAGGGTGAGATGGGACTTTGGATGGGCCTGGCGACATAATCATGGCTGCCCCCGGCATTGGCCAGAAACGCGTTTTTCTGCACGGCGAGGCCGCCCTGAGCTTCTGCAGGTAGCGGCTTGTCGCCGTACAGTGATGCGTCGGCTTGTCCAAGGGTCGCAGACGCATCTTGAGACGGTGGCGCAGTTGTAGGAGCGGTTGCCTGATTATTGGGCGCTTGCGCGAAAAAGACGTTGGAGGCGCGCGCCTTGTCCTGCTCAGTGGGCTGACCGGGCCCGCGCGCCGGGGCGGCGGCAGGCTGCGAGACGGGTTGCACGGCGGCAAGGCCGGAGGGTGCCGCGGGTTTGACCTCCGAATAGTCCTTCGGATAGTCGCCCAGATGCGGCGTAGCCGGGGGCTGCCCACTGGCATTGGGCTGGGCCTTGGCAACCTGGCTGGCATTGTTGGAGTGCATAAAGCCATAGGCGAGCACCCCGGCCATCAGCACACCTCCCGCCCCCAGCGAACCCCAAACCAGGCCCCGGCGAAACCGTGTGGCACGCGGCAACAACACCGCCAGAGGATCGTCGGGCCGCTGCGCGTTTCGTTGCGGTTGATCGTGTCCTGGCTCGCTCACGAGTCTTTCCTCGACAGAAAGCCGAACAGCCTGCCGGCAGACCGCTTCCCACCGACAGGGCTGCGGTCGATTTCCACAATGGTCTGCGGTTCCTGCCCGACTCGTAACTGCGCGCGATCAAACAGCCGATCGACGATATAGAAATGTCCTTTCACGCGGTAATTGACGAGATCGGCCTTGTTGTCGGCCCCCAGGATGAAGAGGGGTGGCGCGCTCGTCGTGCCTAGATTATCGGGAAACTCGATATAGGTCTTGGCGCCATCGTCAAAGATGTGGCGCGGCATCCAGTCCGGCGTGCGGCCTTGCTTGGTGCGAATGTCATAATGATCGTTGAGCTGGTCGATCGCCACGGCGGTTAACTCGGTCTGCGAGGCCTGGTCGTTGATCGCGGCGGCCCGCATCTGCGCGTCGCGCAATTGGTCCTGCGGATAATTCCAGGACACCGCATTCTGATATTGGTTGCCGGGCAGCGAAACCAAATCGATCTGATAGACACGCTGGTTCGTCGACAGCATGAGATTGGTGCGCAGACCGGGACGTACGGGCTTGATGACAACCAGGACAGTCGGGTTCGTCGTATCGCCCGTGATCGTGTCACCGATTACCCAGCGCGTCGTATCGCCAGAGACCTTTGAAATCAACTTCTCGCCAGGCTTGAGCGCGATTGTGGTGACATAGTCTGGCGACGTGTAGATCTGATAGACTTGGCCCGGAACATAGTCATAGATGGCCACCGCGTTGACATATGTCGAAGACGACGCGACCTGCGTCGCCCGAACCCGGGCCACCTGCGCAGTATGCGCGGATGCGCGCACGGATGACGGAACAGCCGGGTAAGTTGCTGATGCCACCGGCATGGACGATGCAAGCGCCGTCGTGATCGCCTTACGCTGGGGTGGCACACTTGCCCTGGGCGGCACCTGGACCACGGTGGGCGCTTCTACCGTTGGGTTTGCCGGGACAAGCTGCGTGGGAGCCGCCATCGTCTGGGCGATGGCAACCGGGATAGCGCCGATGAAGCAGGCGAATATTGCGACTATGGCATGGCTTCTCATGGACTCGTCCCTTCGCGCGACCAGGTGATGGAATTGATATGCAGGCCGATAGGATTGGCCAGGAATTTGGCCTGATCTGTTGGCGGCGACGCCTCTACGGAAAACAGGCCCGTATAGCGGGCCGAACCGGACTTGGCGCCATCTGTGAACGTGACTTCGGTCCAGTCCACTTCCCAAGTCTGATCGGTGCGCTGCAGGATTTGATTGACCGTCACAGTGCGAGCAACGCGGCCGATATCCTTCATCGGATCGTTCTGGTTTGCCCATTCGGTCATAGTGGTGAAGGCTTTGCCGGTCAGGACGTTGAAGCCGCTGGCCATGTTGTCCCGCAGGACAATGGAATCGAGTGGTCTGGAAAACATATCCCGCACCCACTCCGACAGAAAATAAGTGATTGCCCCTGCGCTCGGCGTGTAGGAGTTGCCCGCCACCACCACCTTGCCGGGCTTTCCGATCTCGCTAATCGGGACATAGTAGGCGGTGATGGTTGTCCGCGTTGCCTCATAAACAAACCCAGCGGCGAATATGCAGCTGACGCCCGCCATGCAAAACGCCATGAGCCGCCAGTTGCGGGCATGGGCGTAGGCGTCCCCAATACGATTGTCCCAAACCTGTTTGGCCCGTTGGTAAGGGGTCTCGATAGGGACCGAACTGCCGGTATCCAACCTGCGAGCGGAAAATGTCATGGGATGTCACCTTCGTCCTTGTTGTGCATTCCTGTGCTACCGAAGCTGGCGCCGTTGGTGTGATTTGCACGCCCGGCAACATGGGCCGCCTCCGCCACCTTCGCCGCCGCGCCGCCCCCAGACGGACGGCGCGGGGGACCGGCCTCTCCGTTAGCAGGAACACCGGCCGATGGAGGCGTCCCGCCTCCGCCTCCAGGCATCCCGCCTGGAAAGGCTGCGCCCTTGAGGCCTGCACCCAAGCGCTGAACGACATTGCCGCCGCTTTGGGAAAAGGCCCGACTGGCGGCGGAATACCGCTGAAATGCGCTCCTGCCTCCAAGATAAGCAGCGCCTCCCATAGCTGCGGTGGCCGCTGCGGCACCTACAACCGCTCCAGCGCCCAGCTGGGGACCGCCACTGACCAACGCACTGGCAAGAGAGCCGGCGGACAAGGCCAATATCAGGACGGTGAAAGCAGCGAGTGTTACCGCCGCGACATTCTGCAAACTTGGCGTCGGATCGACAGTCAACGTCGTCAGAAACTTCGATCCGACGGTAACCACAAGCGCCAAGGTCAAAAGTTTTGCCCCAACGCTAAAAACATATCCCAACGCCCGATCGGACAGGAATGTCGTTTTTTGCCAAACAGCGAACGGGACAAAGATTAGCGAAGCAAGAGTTACCAGTTTGAATTCCAGGGTCGTCACGAAGACTTGAATTGCCAACCAGAACATCGCCAGAAGGATCATCGCAAATGCAGCCAAATAAATGAAAAACCAGCCAGCGTTCGTAATGACCGAGCAGTCTTTACATACCGCAAAGACGTTTTTCGCCAGATTGTAACCGTCCGAAGCTATCTGTTCCGGCGAATTCAGAAAGGAGCTGAACGACTGAGCGGACCCACCTGCCTTTAGCCCCAACTGTGTGAGGCCATCCACGATCATCATCGTAAGACTGTGCCAGTTTCCTACCAGGTAACCGACAAAGCCGATGATAAGAATGCGCTGGATGAGAGCGCGGAGCAGTGTATCGACTTCGCCCCATACCCAGGTAAGCAACGCCGTAAGCACTAACGTCAGAATGGTGATGGTCGCAAAAACCCAATTGACGTCGTTTTGGATATTGGCGAATCCACCCCCGACCGCTTGGTCGAATGCGTTCTGAAGCTGTGTAATAACGGAAAGGTCTGTCACTACTATTCTCCAGCTATTTGTTAGTTACCTGAGCCTTTGATCGCTTTGCGTCGGGACCAAGATCCATGGGCTTTTGGTTTCTGCACGCTTCGATTGCCTGCTCTTGGGTGAGAAAAGGTGGGGCTGCTTTCGCCTCAGCACATGCGTCAGCCATCCCCGCTTTGTTGTTGTTTGTCTTACCGCAACCAGTCATTGCAAATGCCGATCCAAGCAAAAGGCTTATCGTTATGATGCGCATTATCGACCTCAATGGTTGGTCACTTGGAGACCGGATCGGGACGTATTCCCTCCAAAAAAGGCATCGTTGGCGGCGCCGGTCGACGCCTGCTGCGACTGAGAGTTCATCCGCTCGGCATCTTCGGCCCGCATGTGGGCGATAAGAACACTCTGCAAGTCCGCAATTTGCTGGCTAAGTGTTCCGAGTAGTTGGTTAGTCGCCTGAAGTGCCGCAGTCGCCCCGGGCGCTCCATTTGAGGCAATAACGGCCTGATTGGCAGCGCCTGCAATTCGCGCTTGATTGGCGGCTACTTGATTCTGCAAGGCCATCGATTGTTGCATCGCGCTGCGGGTCTGCGTTTGCATGGCTGCCAGTTTCGACAGGATGCTGCTCACACCCTGCAAGCTTGAGAAATCAGTCGGATATTGGGTGTTGAGGTCGCTGGTGAGTGATCCGCCGAGGCTGCCAATATTGCTGAGATTGCCCATAAGAAGCTGGCTTTGCTGACTCAGGCTGGCTAGCGCCGGAACAATGTCGTTGCCGGGGAGCGCGCTCAACATGCTCTGGCCCTGCTGCACCTGCTGCACCATTTGGTTCAGCATTTGGACCTGGTTGCTGACCTGCGAGATCAACTGGCCCACGGCGGTAGGGTCATACACAGTCGTACCAAGGCCAAATTGCGCCCGAGCCGGCATCACCGCGATTGGCACCATCATGGCCGATGCGATCAAGAGCTTCATGATGCGGGATCTATGCAGCTTCATAGGTTTTCTCCTTCGCTTTGCGCGACAATCCTTTGCTCGCCAAAAAGCGTGCGGCGAAGTCTTGCGGATGGGATGCGATGATGTTGTCCATCAGGTTTAGGTCATCACGACTTGAGGAGCCTGCGACAGCCAGTGCGAATGGTGAGAGCGCCAACTCAAAGAGCCGGTTCCCACTGCGACTCTGGTAATAATATTGCGCCTTGGGGATCGCCTGCGCGATGATTTGAATCTGCCGCTCGCTTAGTCCAAAGCTTTCGTACAAATCACGAGTGTTGGGCTCCTCCGCGCGGTCGTTCGGCAGGAAGATGCGCGTCGGACAATTTTCGATGAGCGCGCTGGCAATTTTGCTTTTCGCAATATCATCGAGGCTTTGCGAGGCGAAAACAACCGACACGTTTCTGCGCCGCAATGTCTTCAACCATTCGCGAATCTTGTTGGCGAAGAGCGGATCGTCCAGAAAGAGCCAAGCCTCGTCGAGGATTAGAAGGGTCGGCCTTCCATTGAAGCGCCTTTCCAGGCGGTGAAAGAGATAGTCGAGCGATGCGGGAATAGCCGGGGGGCGGTTGTAAAGGGCTTCCATCTCGAACGTCTGCCAGTCGCTATCACCAAGGGTTGTGGTGTTGGCATCCAGAATGTCGGCATAAGGCCCGGCGCCGGAAAACGGCTCCAAGGCGGCTTTGACATTCGCGTTTTGAACAAGCGCTCGAAAGAGGGTCAGGGTGCGTTGTGCCCGCGGACGCGACGCTAGTGAAACCACGGCCTTCCAAATCTCGGTTTTCAGATCGGGTGTGATTGGGACATTTTGTCTGGCGACCAGTCCCGCGATCCATTCTGCCGCCCAGCCTTGGTCGTCCGTATTGTCGATTTCCGCCAAGGGTTGAAAACGGGCGTCCTCGGCCCCTGCCCCCAAGGGATAGAAATCACCGCCAACAAAGTAGGTCGCGCAACGGGCAGAGCTGCCCTTGTCGAAGAAGAACACCTGCGCTCCGGTATAACGACGGAACTGGAGAGCCATAAAATTCAACAGCACCGACTTGCCGGCGCCTGTGGGACCAACAACCATCGTGTGGCCAACATCGCCCTGGTGCAACGCCAGACGAAAAGGCGTCGAGCCGGCTGTATGCGTGAGCATCAGCGGCGGACCATCCATGTGTATCCTGGGCCGGTCCTGCCCAAACGGCGGAGAGCGGCATGAGATCGACAAGATTGGCTGATGAGACTAAGGGCCGGCGGCAATTCGCATAGGCGTGGCCTGGAAGCGAGGAAAGCCACGCCTCGACGGCATTGGTATCTTCAAGCCGTGACACAAGTCCTTGCTGATCCAATATCTGCTGAACCGCACGACGCTTGAACTCCAGCGCGTTCAAATCCTCGTCCATGATTGTGATGGTGGGGGTGAAGTAGCCGAAGGACGCCAAGTCGCCTCCGAGCACCTCCAAGGCAGCGTTGGCATCTGCCGCCTTGTTCATTGCGTCCGCATCTTCCAGCGGGCTTTCGGTATTGGAAATTGCTTCCTTTATCAGCGTCCAGATACCTTTGCGCTTGGAGAACCAGCGCTGTCGCAACGTCGCCAGCGACTTTGTCGCGTCTTGCTTATCCAGAGGCATAAATCTGGACACCCATCGATAGCCGAATGGGAGACTGTTCAAAGCATCCAGCAGACCTGGGATGGTCTGGCCGACAAAGGCATTCACGCCGATTGTGCGCAGGTGCATCTTGCCCAACTGCGGTTGAAGCCCGCCGACCAGATGCGTATCGGCTAGCAGCGCGTCGAGCCCGAACGGGATATCCGGCGTTACAACAGCGTGCGAGCTATCGGATACGCAGTCGTGGAGGTAAGTAAGGGTCTCATCGTCATCTAGGGGCCGGACGAACGGCATGAAGCCCTCCAGAATAGCGGTGATGTTTTCGACCGTATTCAGGAATCGAATGCGTTCGGCTGAATAGCCGCTATGGCCCTCCGCGCGGTGCGCGTTCTCTACCATTGCCGCTTCAGCTTTTCCGACTCGCTCTTCGGCCGGCAGATAGGTGAAGGTGATAAAATAATCGCTCTCGAAGGCGGCGACTTCTCGATGCTCCAAGGACCGGCGGCGTTCGTCATCTATCGCTGCCGTCGTCGGATCGGGAAATTCTGACGCGGGATAGTCAGGAGCTGGCCTACGGCGGGCCTCGATGTGAAGGCACCAATTTGAGCCCAGGCGCCGTAAGGCATTGTTTACGCGGCCGCGAGTGGCAACCAGTTGGGCCTTGGTGCTGCTGGCCAGGTCCGGGCCTCTAAAGGCAATAATCTTCTGAAACGCGCCATCCTTATTGACGATGAGGCCTTTGCCGAGGAAGAAGCCCCAGGGAAGGAGATCCGATAGGGATGCTGGCCGCTTTTGAAATTCGTGGAGGCCACGCGACGGCCTGCTGCGATAAACACCAATGTTGAACATGGCTTAGTCCCAATATGGTGCTTGACGCACATGACGGAGGAGAATCTCGAAGAAATAGGGATCGCGTTTGGTCATCCACGCGGCGATAGCGTGACACCCCAGACCCAATGGGACGCCCAGCAGCGGCAAACCGAGGGGTAAGGAAATTACCGCTGCGACGGTCGCATTCAGAATCGCAAACCCTCTTGGCACGCCTCCCATTTGGATGGGCTGGGTCAGCGACGTGAAAAGGTCGATTTCGTATCCGTCGGGCGCGTTTTCCATCAGAAGCCGGCGCCACCTGCAAAGCCGAAAAATGTCATTCCCCATTGCGCGGCGGAGAAGGCGATCGCGACGCCAAAGACCAGCCCGCAAATGCGCCGCACGATGCCGCCGGACTCCCCGAGCGCAAAGCCAAGACCGAGAAGGACGATGGACCCTATTGCGATTGTCTTGGCGACCGGGCCGGTCAAGCTGTCCAACAGGTTTTGCATCGGGGTTTCCCAAGGCATGCCTGTTCCGGCAGCGAACGCATAGGACGGGGCAAGCAATAAACTGGTCGTCATTCCGGCGACCAGGCGGCAGACAAGAGAGTTTTTCATTGCATAGTCCTCTTTCAAGCATGTGGATTGCCCCCAACCCGCTTCACTCGGTGATGTATTTTCCTTCCTCATAGCCTCGAACTCGGACGAGGCGTTTCACCTGACGGCCAGCCTTCGATTCCGGCGCCCGGCGAATTTCGACGATAAGATTGATGGTGGCGCCGATTTGGCGGCGTGGGATGTGCTCGGACACTTCTCCGATCAAGTCCTCAATGCGGTCCAAGGCGTCCAATGGCGAATTTGCGTGCAGCGTGGCGATGCCGCCTGGATGGCCTGTATTCCAGAGCTTTATCATTTCCAATATCGCGCCATCACGGACCTCGCCGACGATGATGCGATCAGGCCGCAATCGGAGAGTAGCGCGGGCAAGGTCTCCCATCGTTACGACAGGGGGTACTGCTTTGGTCAACATCGAAATTGAATCGGGCGCCGAACATTGGAGTTCAGCGGTATCCTCGATGATGACGATCCTGTCTCCTGCAATAGCGGGCTCCGCCAGAAGCGCGTTCGTGAGCGTGGTCTTGCCCGACCCTGTGCCCCCAATTACCAGGATGTTTTGGCGCTCCGCCAAAGCGTTTCGAAGCGCCGCCGCGATGTCCGCGCTCATAATTTTCCGCGACACGTAGTCATCGAGGGAAAACACGACAGCGGGGCGCTTGCGAATTGCAAAACAGGGCACGGCCGTAATAGGCGGAAATATGCCCTGAAATCGCTCACCGGTATCGGGTAGCGTTGCCGACACGAGCGGCGTGTTTTCGTTGACAACAACACCCGCATGGTCTGCGAGAAGGCGCACGATCGTGCCTGCATCCTCGCGTGATATTGAAACGCCGGTGGGCCGCCTGCCCTCCCCGATGCGGTCGACCCACACTTGCCCGTCCGGATTCGCCATCACTTCCACCACTCGCGCATCATCGAGCGCGCTGACGATTGATTCGCCAAGCGCGGAACGAAGTGCTTCTGTTTTGCGAGCGGACAGGGCCGTCATGCCGGCGCCGCTATACTAGAAAGCGTTGATATCTGCTGGTTTCCGCAGCAATCGCCTTCTGAATAATTTCTCGGCCAGTGACCGAGACATTCCGTTCTCATCGAGCTTGTCTCCGATACTTCTATCGGAACGACACGCCCCCCAAGGTGCTGTTCGCGTGACTACTAGAATCAAATTAGGTGGCTTCGGTGCGATCTGGCAATCCCTTTTGTGTTCTGGCCGTATACAATTTGCAAAACGGTCATACAAGCGCGGTGTATACCGAGCCCATCACAGCGACAAACTCGCGCGTGCTTTGAGCTTTCGAGATTATTCTTCGCCTATAGTGAAGGGAAAGGAACCCCGCTGCGGTCGTCGCAAATTCTTTGACGAGTCTGCGAAAGAATATTTCTACAGTGATACGACTTGATCAGACGGTCGCATGTTGTGATTCGCGTGTAGCTAGCAAATTCGATTCAACTTTCCAGAATTCCTGTTTCTGGAAACCCGCTCTCGGCCCTGGCCGTTACATTTCGTGGCTAGGTGGCTTCCGCGGGCTGGGTGGCCTGCGTTGCGATCCAATCATGGATTATTTCCTGACGTGGCGTGTAAGGCCCATTTGTCTGGTCAGGCCCTTTACCGCCTGAACGAATGTCAGTGGCGCGAGCTTTGTAGAGTGGTTCCTCGAAGTACCGCAACTTGCGGGTCCGCAAAGGCTTCGACCCGGTCACAAAAATCAGCTGTTCGTCGTACGGAAGCATCCTGACATCGCCCGGCTCTAGGACATTGCGCTGAACCTCTTGGTAGCTCCTTGACCCGCGCATCCAAGAGCCAAAGTGGTAGTTTTGGCTTTGGCGATATTCGACCGCGCGCCCAGTCATGTCTGAGATCTTGCGGGCCGTGTCGTTGTCGGCTGTCGCAAATGCCACGATGACATGACAATTGTCTACGATGGTGTTATGTTGCCCGTAAGCCTCCACGATATCCTTGAAGCTCTGCACTATAATCATCGCCTTGAGGCCATACCCGGCCATGACGCGAAGTGTGGATGTAAAAAATCCCAACCTACCTAGTGTTGGAAATTCATCGATCAGATAGAGGAGCTTATGGCGTTTTTTCCGACCGGCGCTATCGGTCGCTATGTTACGCATCAACGACTGAGCGACCTGCGAAAGAATGAGCCGGGTCAAGGGTTTTAGCCGTGTTGCGTCGGATGGTGGGGTTTGCAGATAGCAGCTCACGGGGGCGTCGGAACACACCAAGTCGCCTATCGTGAAATCCGATCGCGCGGTCAACTTGGCGACAACAGGGTCGGCATAAAGCTCCAAGCAGGTCGAAGCCGTCGCGAGGATGCTGTCGCGGACTTTCCCTTCCATTTCGACATACCGATGCCCGATTTGCGCGACCTCCGGGTGATCGCTTTTCAACATTTCCTTCAGCGTTTCGTCAAATCGCAAAACCGCGGAGCGTACTGCTGCCAGGTTCTTCTTATCAAGCGGCGCCGAATAGAGAATGTGAAGGATAACCGCGGTCACCAGCTCTTTTGCTGATGTCTGAAAAAAATCGAGAGTGTCATGAACGCCGCCGGGATCGACAAGGATAGATGCAATGTTTTGCACATCGGCGACTTCAGACGATCCGCGCCGGACCTCGAACAATGGGTTGAAGCAGGCCGAGTCCGGGCGGGTGAAATTGACGTAGAACGCGTAAGAGAATTTGCGCCGAAATGCCGCGGTTATGTCGTAGCATTCTTCTTTCGGATCGTAGACAAGCACGGAGTGGGACCAGCTGAGCAGCGTCGGGATCACATGGCCGACTCCCTTCCCGGCCCTCGACGCCCCGGTAATCAGATGATGTTCGGGCCCAGTGAAAGTGAGGATGCGGTTCCTGCTTGCCCACTTTCCCACAATGACGCCGATGGGAAATTTCGATACAAGCCCAGCAGCACGGGCATCCCGGAACGACCCCCACGCGGCCCTGCCAAACTCCATGACTGTGCGCTGGCGGGCGATTGCCATCATGACTCCGACGGAAGCCGCAACCGATAGGCCAAAGATAAGCTCTGCGCCTTGGAACACCTGCGGTCCATTTCGGAACAGTGGGCTGAAGCTCCAGTACGGACCTGCAAGTGGGGAATAGATCGCGCCTTGGGACCAGCGCCATATCGCGAACCCAAGCCTCGGGTCGTACCCGAACCCAGCGGCGATATACTGAGTTGCGCCGATGAGGCCGAGGACAATGCCGCCAAACAAGATAGCGAGATTGAGCGTTCGCGAGTGCATTGCCTGGCACATTGCTGCTGCCCGGCCCGGGCGTCAATGTACTAACGCTTGTTCGGTTGAGCTTTACGGCCTGGCTTCAAGTTCCGTGACAGAGCCTCCCGGCTAGGAACAGACGCAAAGAATTGTGAAACTCCGATGCCAAGGACTGCCGCCAAGCGGAACAAAACCATCACGGTAGGATTTTGGACACCACGTTCAATTCCGCTGACATAATTCATTGCGACGCCGGCCTCATTCGCCAACGCCTCTTGAGACAGTTCTTTTCGAAGTCTAGCATTCCGAAGGTTGAGCCCGACGACCCGCAGGATATCCATGCGGACAGGCAATGAGATCGCCTACTATATATCTATGATATATAGGTCATGTAATCTGGAAAAGTCGGCCATGCCCACCATTTCTGTGACTTATCCCCTCCCCCCGCTCCTGGACTCTTTTCTGGATTATTGGGCAACCCGCCTGATCGACGGGACGCCCCCCATCCGGAATGGCGATTTCTCGCGGCGGCCTTGCGGCCGTGGCTGGGCTATCTCGCGTTAATTGAACGGGATGGCGATAGTGGCTTTCGCTTTAGGCTCGCCGGGACAAATCTTCATGCCCGTTTTCAGGCAGAACTCACCGGCAGGAATTTTAAGGATGTCGAACCCGACGTGGTTGGCGATTTGGAGGATCGCGTTCAGCGCGCCATGTCGCTTCAGACTCCTGTGATCACAGGGATCATTTCTGCTGGTGGAAATCGCAAGTTTGTTGATTTGATTTTGCCATTGGCCAATGAGGGCGGCAAAATTGATTTGGTTATTTTAGCGTCCTGCCTAACTGACCAACCGGCGGTAGCCACCCTCAACTAGCCCTTGACGTTTGACGCAACCATTCAGGTCGATCCCTGTCAACATTGCCTTGCTAGGCGGCTACCAGGCCAATGTCGAGGCATCATCGTGCGCCTATCCAGAGGCGTACAGGCTCTCGATAAGCGGGCAAGCTGCGGGCTTACCGGTATCGCAAGCCTGAACCGCATCGGCGAGCACGCGTTCCATCCTGCGCAGATCGGCAATCTTGGCCTTCACGTCGGCAAGGTGAGTAGCCGCCAAAGAACGCACTTCGCGACAGGACGTTCGGCCACCCTTGGCCAAGCGGAGCAGCGCACGCACCTCATCCAGTGTGAAGCCGAGCCTGCGCGCCCGCCATACAAACCTCAATCTGCCGACATCCTCGGCACCATAGCTGCGATAGCGTCCTTCCCGCGGCGGTGCAGGGACCAGGCCGATCCGTTCATAATAGCGGATCGTCTCGATGTTATTGCCGGTTTGCCGCGAAAGCTCGCCAATCGGAATCCGTTCTTGTCTCATGGTTCCGTCCTCATTTTTGCTTGAGTCTGTAGTGACTACAGACGCTAGGATAGCTCACCCTGGACCTCAAGAAGGCGCACCATGCCCAATCCTGTTGCCTCATCGCCCCCGGCCGCTCGTACCGCTGGGTCCGTGGCCGCCCTGCTGACCTTGGGCGGAATTGGTGCGGCCTTTGGCCTTGCCTCCTGCTGTGCGCTTCCCTTCCTGTTAGCTGGCTTTGGACTAGGAACAGCCTGGCTGGCTGGGATCGGCCTGTTCGCCGTCTTCCACCGGACGGCGTTTATCGCCGTGGCGCTGATTGGATTGGGCGGGGCGGCGGTCCTGTTGTGGCGGCAGCGCCGGACCATGAAACCGGCAGCGTGGGTGATAACCGGGGCGGTCTGGCTGATCGGCGCGGTCCTGTTCTATTACGGTTACACCTATGTCTGAGCTGGCGCTACAATCGTCCATAACCTGCCCGTCCTGTGGTCATCAGGAGCGGGAAACCATGCCTACCCACGCCTGCCAGTACTTCTATGACTGCAAGGGCTGTGGGGCGGTCCTGAAACCTAAGGCTGGGGACTGCTGCGTGTTCTGTTCTTATGGCGATGTGCCCTGTCCACCGATTCAGGAAGCGCGTACCGGAGGCCAGGCTGCGCCCTGTTGCAGCGGAGCCAGCAATGGCTGACGAATGTGGCGCTTGCGCCCACACCCACGTCGAAGGATTGGGCTGGCGACAAGCGATCCTTTGTCATACTCTGGTGTCTTCCGAGCGTCGCCATATTTGCGGCCGGCTTCCTGGGACCGATGCCTCGCACAATTATCTGGACCACGATGCTCCTCTGGATGGGTGGAGCGTGCGTCGCGAATGCCAGGCGTTGTAACCGAACACACTGCCGCTTTACCGGACCGTTCTTGATCTTGATGGCAGCGCTCGTCGTCAGCAATGCGGTCGCCCTGTTACCCCTTGGCCCATACGGCCGGGACATCCTTGAGGCGTCATATTTGCCGGGAGCGCTATCCTGTGGTGGGGCAGCGAGCGCGTTTTGGGAGTGTTCACTGTCCTTGCGCCGGCGGGGCCTGTAAAAAAATGCTGTGACCCCCAGTGCAACGCGTTGCTTCGACCTAGTCTGCGCGACCGCGACCCCGAGAAAGTTGTGCTGTCAACTTCGCCTGCAGATCTGGCGCAAGACTTTTGACAGTCGCCTGTAGACCTGCTGACATTTCTGCGAGGTATTTTCTCGCGCTAATGGGATTTTCCGGCAGTGTTATGCCGCTGGGCATGGCAGGATTCATCCGCGTCATACCAGCAAGAGCGTCGGCATGTAGACCAAGTGTTTGAGCCTGAGAAATCTTTCGCTCGGCCGAACGAATATGCCGCCGCGCCCGACGTTCGTCCAAACGTGCAGCACGCCGTTCCGTCGTCTTGGTTTCACCCGCGACCCACGATTTTCCTGCTGTCGATTGAAGCCATTGTTCGCGAACCCTCACCCGCAATTCCGCCTGCCGAAGCGCCGTCTCTAGCCGATCGCGCGCATGGAGTTCCGCAATCTTAAGCCAGATCATGCGCGCAGGATTTGTGACCCACCGCGAGAGATTTTTCGCACTCTTTCGCAGTTCTCGCCCCTGCTTTTCTTTCGCTCTGAGCTGCGCCTTGAAGTTACGCACTTCCGATTTGCTTTCAGTGAGAACCTTTGCTTCCAGCTCACGACCACCAGGGGGACGACCGAATTCGGCTTTGCGCTTCAGGGCCGCTTCAAGGGCGAGTTCCGCATTCCGCTTTTCCGCTATCAATTTCCGCGCTTCGATGCGCGCCTCCATCGCGACAAAGCCAAAACTGCGCTCTGTTCGCCCTTCAATGGATCGCTCGATCTCGGCCATCCGCTGCCGCGACTGCCGTATACTTTGGTTGCGCCGTTCAGCGTCGCGATTGTGGTCGCCAAGCATCGTCTGGATGCCTTGGCGCTCCATGCCAGTGGCAATGGGACCAAGATGCACGGTTGCAACTTTCTCAATGCCGCGTTCCGCATACGACTGATGTGTGACCTGTGGCGCTTTGGCGCCCAAATGATCTCGCAAATGAGCATTCTGCATCGCCGCCCACGATTCCCGCATGGCGAACAACTCTTCTCGGCTGTTCCAATCTCGGTTCTTTTTACCGAAGCCTTCTGGACCGATTTGCCGCGTTGTCAGCATGATATGGACGTGAAAATTGCGTGCGTCCCCACCTCGATCCGGCTGGTGCATGGCGATATCAGCGACCATGCCCCTGGCGACAAATTCCTGTTCAACAAACACACAAACCAATGCGCGCCGCTCCTGGAAATTTAGCTCATGCGGCAGGCTCAATTGGATTTCCCTGGCGAGCTGGGCGTCGCGCCGTTTCTCGGCTTGCTCAACCATGTTCCAAAGCTTTTCGCGATCCTTCGCCCAGACTGGCGCGTTCTCCGGCGCGGCAATGCCAGTCCATTCGACCCCGCCTTTGCGGGTGTAATCATGAACCTCGCCGGTGCGGGTGTCGGCGATTATGCCGCCCGAGCGATATGCGGCGGCCGCGGTGGCCGAGCGGCCCTGGCTGCGGGAAATCACCTGCGCGGCGAAACGATAGTCGGCCATTTCGTTATCTAGATCTGGATCGCTAAGGGGCTTGCCCCTTGGCTCGACTCGGCCCGCAATGGCCGAGGGCGAATAGGTTGTCGGCGGCGAGTCTAGACGCCGACCGCACACATTGGCAACGCCAATGTATAAGTGCGCCGTTCCGGCATTCCTGCTTGCAACCGGGCTCCCCCTGCATGTTAGATTCGCGGGGTGGTGAGGCAAGGGAACTTTTACTTTGTCGGACTATTCCAAGCCGGTCGCTGAAAATGTCTCGGCGCTAATGTCGGAACTCGACAACCACAGACGCCGCGTGGACCAGGCCCTGGCACGCGACCAGCGAACTTCGGCCCGAGACGCGAATACTGCGAGACGCGACGATACCCGCCGCAAGATCATCATGGGCGGCGCGGTCATGGCCGAAGCCAAGGCCGATCCAGAATTTGCAAAGTTGGTCACAGCGATATTGAAGCGGCGCGTCGCGGATCCCAGAGACCGTCTTCTGCTGGCTTTGGATATCGACCAGCTTCCCCAGGCTGTCGGCCTGCCCTCCCCGGCCGAATTCGATGCACTGGCCGCAGCCGCAGTCCGGTCCCAGGACGAGCCAAAGCACTAGCGGCTCAAGGGCACGAACAAGCTCGATGGCTGCGAAGACTGCGGGTCGGCTGACGCTGCGCCAGGAACGCCATTGGCGGTCTGCACGGGTACAAACAACGTGGGAAGAGTCGCGGTTGGATGCCTGCTGCCCGGGACGCCATTGCCGCCGCCAGATTCGTAAAAGGCATGATCGCGAATGACCGCAACGGGCTTTTGTCCCCCGAAATTCACGAGACCTGATGAGACTGTTCCCGCGTGTGCCCGGTCGGCAACGACGGTCGGGTTTTGAAAATAGCGGGCGCCATTGGTCGGGTCCGGCAACCGCCCATCGAGCGCCAAATTGAGGATGGTATCGACATGAGCTTGCTCGACCGATGACCGAGCTGGCAGTCGCTGCCACCCGCCGGCCTTCGTCACGGGCTCGAACTGGTGCGGGGCATCAAGCACCGCATTCAGATCGTTTCCAAAGGTGCCATCCATCAACCGATTTAGGATCGTATACACGACACCCGCCAGCCCCGTGTCGCCCTGGTTGCCCGCTTCTGCGTAGGTGACGCGCGCGATCGCATCACGCTGGGCTGGTCCCGTCACAAGTGCAGTCACGGCCACGAGTTTGATCTGATAGGTATGCTCGACTGCGGTGCAATCCGTACCCGCCGGAACCCCTTTTCCCCCGGAGGCTGACATCACACATAGCGCGGCGAGCGTCATCAGGTTCATCGGCTATTCAGTCCAAAGCGGCTGGTAAACACCCAGCAGGTCCGACCGCGACACGGGTCCGTAATAGCGGCTGTCGAAGCTGTTCGGTATGCGGTTGGACAGGACAAAAAATTGGCCCGACGCAAGGCGGCGGCACCCAGACCAATGCGGTAGGGGCACGCCGGCGCGATCTACATTGGCGACTTTGCCCCGCACCCGCCCCTCAATGGAAACGAGCCCTCCCCGCTCACACACTAGCGCACCTTCGCCCGCTGCGATTTCCTTCAGGATCGCATTGCGGGCGACATAGGTGAGATGAGCGGCAGCGTAGGCACGACCCGCCGCCGGTACTTTGAAGGCGATAATGCGGCCTGGAACTGGCCGCTCCGACGACAAGCGATAAAGCCCTGGCGGCTCGCTCGGCGAAGGATTGAACAAGACCGCCGGCCTGCCCACGGCAGCCCTCGCCCCAGCCAGGACAGTGACCGGCGCCAAGCCCAAACATACGACAATGATTGCACGCCTTACCTTCGTCATCGCTTCAACCTATCGCTGGCGAGGGGCGCTGCCCCTCTGACCCCGGGATATTTGACCAACGATGATGAGCGCAAGACTGGGACATTTTTGCGACCTCAAGCCTTGCCGGCGTCGGCATCATTGCGGGAACGCAGTCCCCAGATCGACCGGTCCAATCGCAAAGTTCCATTCTTGGCCTTGGCAACCATGCCCGCAAAATAATGGGCCGGGGTCCGCGAGAAATAATCTGGGTCTTTCGCCGAAACGACCATAACGGCCAAGGCCGCTGGCCAGAGCCCCATCACTTTTTGGGCTTCGGCCCAAAGAGATTTCGATACGCTCAATTCGCGGAAGGCACACGATTCTGCCGCATGGATGATCGCCCAAATGGCCCGCTGCATGTCGACCCGGTCGAGATCTTCGCTGACATACGTCCCCAAGGCCGGCGCCAGGCGGACCACCTCTTTGGGTCTCACCACCGGCACTGGGATTTCCCCGGTTGCACCACCCTTCTGTGCTGCCGGAGAATCTCCCTTTTTATCAAATTCGCTACTGCCCCGTTCATGGCCAATACTAACCATAGGATTATTAGATGGTTTGTAGTTGTTATTAGGCAGTTTGCTGAGTGACTGCGCGCGGTTAGAATCCACCATCTGCATCGCAGAAGTCCTAGATTCTTGCTCTGAAGGTACGTCGGCCTGCTGCGCCTTTCCGACCAGGTCGCGGTACAGGGCATAGACGGCGTCCCGGAGCGCTTCCAGATCGGCGACCACCCGTTCCAAGGTCTGGCGATCTGCGGAGGGATCTAGACCCTCGGTGATCACATAGATGCCTTCCGCGAGCGCGTAGAGCGGCGGCGTGTCGATATTGCTCTCCGCGGCCGTGCGCACGATCTGGCCGATGCTCTTGATGGCCACCGTCTTGCGCCGGCGCAACTGGGCGCGCACCGCGTCATTGGCCCGGCCGGCGTCACGGATTTGACTGAATTCCTCGACGCGATGCGCCATGGGCGACAGGTCGAAGCCATAGGCTTCGAGGATTTGGCCGTTGTGACCACGGCGCCCCCAGCGGGCGCCCGTGGGGCTGTCCTTGGCGATGATGAGCCCCAGCTCGATCAAGCGGCGGTTCACAAACTTCACGCCGGATGGGGACAATCCCAGGGCCTCGCTCTGCTCGCGCGCGCTCGGCCACACGATCGGCCGCGCATCACCCATCCAGTCCTGCGCCCTGGTCATCGCGAAGAAGTAGTCGATCGCCACCAGAATGTTGCCCCGTAGGCCCATGTACCGCGCTGCGCCTTTGAAAGCCCCCAGCAGGTGGCCAGGCAGCAACCCTTTGTCATCCAAAGCTGGCGGCCGGCAGAATTTTTCGCGGTAATGATCCGCGGCCGGTGATACGTGCCGGGGATGGGCAGGCAGTTCACTGAAGGCACTACCGAAAGTCATGTCTCACTCCTTCTGGAGTGCGCGAACTGAACGTTCGGGAAGGCAAAGCTTCGCCGTGCGCTGAATCAGGTGCGCTTGACGATCGTGCTGATGGGGTGTTTATTGGCGTTATCTGACGACGCCGCGGACACCTTCAGCCAAGGGTTTCCCGAGAAATTCTAAAAAGCCTGGAGCGCCAACTCCGGGCTTTTTTATTGTCTTCCGCGCACTTATCTCCTCAAACGTCCCGTGGCCGGTTCTCTTGCCGCTGCGGCGGGCCACAGGCACCGCACCGGAATTCGCAAGGCCGACGCGCCTGCCGTTCGGCAACAGTTTTCCGATGTCCACCAAGGGTGGGCATGGACGCGGCCGTCGGGCCGTCAGTCGTTCTGGATCACGGCAGGCAAGGTTCGAGCGTCAGCGGAAATGCAATTTCCACTTGATCGTTTGCGACCTCAGCGCCTATTTTGGGGGAAGTGATTCGTTGACTTGCCGGTCCGCGATTCCCTAAGTAGGCGTGCTATCCGTCGTGATTTTCAAAGGCCCGAGCTCCAACTCGGGCTTTTGTGTTTTCAGGCCGTTTGCCGGTCGGCCGAACTCCCCTCTGACAACAATTGCTCTACCACCTGGCCGCGATTGCGCAGGCCGTGGCGGGATTTCTGGGCGTCGAGCTGATCGACGCAGGATGTCGGCAGCACCAACACAATTTCGGTCATGCCGGCGGCGCGCATGCGCTTGCGTAGGTCGCGCGAGCGCTGCCGTTTGGCTTCCGCTGACTCTGATGGGTACATGCAGTGACTCGCTCCTAGTGGCAAAGCCAAGCTGAGAGCGATTCTGGCAGCGCTGTCGAGCCGACTCATGCGCCCTTCCCTGCCCCGTTCTTCTCGAACTCCGCGTACAGGTCCTTCACGCGCGTCAGCAGAAAATCCGCAAACCCGGGCGACTGCTTGCGGTCGACCGTGACGACCACCCGCTGCGCGTTGGAGGAGACCTTGGCGAGCTTCTCGCCGCCAGTACTGGACCAGGCTTCGGTCTTGGATTTGGGCGCGCCCGGCTTGAGAGCGGCCAAAACAGCATTGAAGCGTTCGTCGCTATCTTTGGCCTGGAGATCGGCCGTGGTAGCCGTCTTGCGAGCCGCCTCGATCACCTTGGGGCTTTTCATGAGATCAGCGAACTGTATCCAGCCCCGTCGGCCTGTCTTGGGCGCGGGGCCGATCGCGTCAGAAATGTCCTCTGGGATACGGTGCGCGACCGTCAGCATGTTGGACAGATCGCTTTTGTAGACCGACATCGCGGTCATGATTGTGTCTCGGTTGAAACGTGCCTCCAGGCGCTGCGCGAACCGTGCCTTTTCAATGTAGGAGAGATCTTTGCGGGCGTGGTTTTCCTGACCTTGCGCGACCACCATCTCTTCGTCCGTCATTTCGCGCACGATGGCGCGGACGGGGATGCCCAGAAGCGAGACGGCGCGCGTGCGGCGGTGACCGAAGGCGGTCTGATAGCGGCCCGGCACGTCTGGATGCGGGCGTACCAGGATCGGGCTGAGCTGAGTGGTCTCGCGGATCGCCTCGACCAGGTCGGACAAGGCCTCTTCCGTTAGGGGCATGCGGTCGGAGACAAACGACGGGTCGATCAGGCTGGTGTCGAGTTCAACAACCGTCTGGCCGGACGCCAGCTTCTTTTCGATTTCTTCCGCGCGCTTGCCGCGCTCGTTCAGCTGATTGAGCGAGGCACCGAAGGCGCCGACCGGCTGCGTCTCTTTCGACGCTGACAGATCGGTTAGGCCCATCAGGGGCCGGGCGTGGATGCGTCGCTCGGCGACCGGTTTGGCTTCCGCCGGCGCCTTGTTGGCGTCGGCGTCCGCACCTGCAGCGGGTCCAAAGATTTTACGGCTCATGTCGCCCTGCCCCAAGCGCCTTTGATAAGCGCTTCGATTTCGGAATTGACGTTGTTCACGGAATCCAGCGCCCGGTCATAGGTCGCTTTGGTGAGCTGGCTGCGTTCAATCTCGAACATGGTCTGATTCGTCAGACCAGCGTCGGAGATCGCCGTGCTCTTCAGCATGGGATGGTTCAAAACGTGCTCGCCGAAGATCTGGCGCAGGAATGCGACCATCTGATTTTGCGGCCCGTCGCCAGGCTCGAAGCGCGTGATGAGGTACTTCATCCAGTCATAGTCGGTAGAGGCGCCAGCCTTCGCCACGGACTCCAAAAGATCGCCGGTCATCTGCAGAAACTGGCTCATCGACATCACGTCCAGCATTTGCGGATGGATGGTGATGAGGACGGCCGTGGCAGCCGTCATGGCCGAAAGCGTGAGATAGCCCAGCTGCGGTGGGCAATCGATCACGACGACATCATAGTGATCTTGGACTTCGGCGATCGCTTGCGCGACGCGGGCAAAGAACAGGGTATCCCCCTGCTCCCGTTTCATGAGCGCCGTGGGCGTCACATATTCAAATTCCTGGAGTTCGAGATTGCCAGGGATGACGTGCAGATCGGGAATGTAGGTCTGGCGGATGATCTCGGCGATGGGCCGCTTTTCATCGTCATAGCGGATGGCGCCAAACAGCGTCTCGTTAAGGCCGACATCGAGTTCTGGCTGGTGGCCGAAAAGTGCCGACAAACTGGCCTGGGGGTCCAAGTCGATCGCCAAGGTGCGATAGCCATGCAGTGCCAGATATTGGGCCAGGTGGGCGGCGGTCGTGGTCTTGCCGCTGCCGCCTTTGAAATTCATCACCGTGATGACTTGCAGCCGTTCGCTGCCGCGCCGGTGGGGCAGATAGCGGCGGTCACCCCTCGCCCCCTGGTCGAGTTGTTTGCGGATTTCATGAATGTCTTCGACCGTATAGCTGCGCCGCGCACCCTTGGCTGCGGTCGGTGGTTGCCGGTCGGCGCCAAGCTGGCGGAGATAGCCTTCGGCGATGCCCAAAAGCTTGGACGCTTCGACCGCGTTAAAGGAGCGAATGGACTTCTGGGATTCTGGCGAGAAAATCGTGCGATGATGCGCCTGCAGCTGCGCCGACAATTTCTCGCCGTGCTGTTGGATGATCGTCTTCAACTCAGCCGGGCGATCCACAGTGGCCGGAATCTGCGCCATAGCTCAAATATTCCCCTTCAAACCGAAACTACGGATTTTTTCGCATTTAGCGCAAAATGCCGCAGCTAGCGGTGTCCTACGATTCCGAGGGGCTGGCAAGTCTTATTGGGTTAAGAAGGCCTTAAGACCGAACGGCGTTCGGTAAGAGTTAGCCGCGGCTAACACGCGACACAGTGCATATTTCGTTGGCCTTAACGAGAATCGATGGCGCCTAGCTGCGGGTTAAAGCCATGATCTGTTCGGTCGTCAGGGCTATATCTCCCCTACCCCGCATGAGCGTAATCAATCTCTCGCCGCCGCTTTTAGTTGTGGGCTGGCTAGGTCGGAGAATTACGGCATCGTTTTCGAGAGCCACATCTACTTCGGTCCCGGGAACGAGACCGGCCAGGCGCCGAATTGCAGCCGGAATAGTGACACTGCCTTCCGAGGTGATGCGACTCCGCTTAAACATAATGGCAGGTTAGGGGGCTGTGATTACAAGGACAATGGCGAAAGCGGTGCGCCTGGCGCGCTCAGTTTAGCCGTGGCTAACAAAAATAGACTTGCGTTCAGATCAGAATAGACCTATAGAGAGTGCTATTAAAGGTACCAAGGAGGGTACTATGACCGCGCTGGTCCTGGCACAAACAACTGCAAGCGTTTCCGAGCTCAAACGCAATCCTATGGGGACTGTGGCTGCGGGCGAGGGCGAAACCGTTGCGATTCTGAACCGCAACGAGCCTGCGTTCTACTGTGTGCCCGCGAAAGCCTACAAGCATTTGATGGATCGTTTGGAGGATGCGGAGCTGAACGCGATCGCCGATGCCCGCCGCGGCGAACCCCGCATCCCGGTCACCCTGGATGAGTTATAGCCTCGAGTTTCTGGCACCCGCCCTCAAGGAGTGGAAGAAGCTCAACAGCACTGTCCGGGAGCAGTTCAAGAATAAGCTCGCGGAACGCCTCGAGAATCCGCGGGTGCCAGCTGCTCAACTGCGTGGCAGTGCTGATCGCTACAAGATCAAGCTTCGAGATGTGGGATATCGGCTGGTCTATTCGGTCGATGACAACACGGTCGTCGTCACCGTAATAGCCGTTGGACGGCGTGACAGAAACGCGGTCTACAAGTCCGCCGGCACGCGCTGAGTTAGCCGCGGCTAACTTGCCGAGCCCATACTGCGCCAGCCGTTCCAGGAGCCCTCTAGCTCCCAAACCTGCCCCGCGACATCCTTTGCCAACGCCGAGTTAGCCGCAGCTAACACAGGGCGCGGTAGACGCCTATTGGAATGTTAAGTCTGGCGGTCTATATGTACCAGAAGATGTACAACAGTAGGCCAAAGCGATGGACGTCATAAATTTCTCGGAGACCCGCGCAAACCTGAAATCTGTAATGGACCAGGTTGTCCGCGACCGGACCCCGGTTGTTGTATCGCGCAAGAACGGCGAATCCGTCGTGATGGTTTCCTTGGCAGATTGGAACGCCACGGAAGAAACGACCTATTTGCTCACGCAGAACGTGAACGCGACCCGCCTGGGCGACGCGATCAAAGAGCTTGAAGCTGGTAAGGGCGAAGAACACGCACTCATTGAGCCGTGAAGCTTATTTTCGCATCGCAGGCTTGGCAGGATTATCTGTACTGGCAGGACAGTCACCCCGACACCCTCAGCCGCCTCAACGACCTCATCAAAGAATGCACCCGCACGCCCTTCACGGGGACAGGCAAACCCGAAGCCCTAAAGGGCGATCTCAAAGGCTGGTGGTCGAGACGCATCACGCTGAACGACCGGCTGGTCTATCGGGTGAGCGGGAAAGCGCCCGATCAATCTCTGGAAATTGCCCAATGCCGCTACCACTACGACCGCTAGCGGTCCGAGTTAGCCGCGGCTAACCGCGCCAGTAGCCGATCCAGATCCCGCATCCGGCTGGCCACATCATCAGTTACGGCGGCTAATCGGGCTCGCTCCTCAGCCGATAATGGCTTGCCGGTCGAGACAGCAAGCCTGGAAGTGGCCTTGGGGGCAGGGGAGTTGCTGGCCTGGCCGAATGTCATCAGTCCATCCCGGGCGACGTAGACAATCCCCGTTTTGCGCCGTCCCACGGCTTCAGCAAGGCCCTCCGCTTCGAGCCGAACCAAGTGCTTTCGTGCGGCAAGCCGCGAGATACCGAAAATCCGGCTGGCGGAGGCAATCGTCAGGGGGTGGCCCGCGAATAGCTGCTCTGCAATAGGAAGGATGTGCGAAGACGACCGGGCCCGGCCCAAGGTGGCATATGCCACGGCTAACCCGGACCTAAGAGTCCGGGCGCCCGTCAGCGCCCGTCGTGAAGCGCGCGCCAGCCGATCGGCCATATAACCGTCGAAGGCCACGGCCGACCGTTTCGCCGCGGCTTCGATTCCCATGAAGAGAGGCGACAGCGCGGGTTCGGCCGGTCCCAGGACGCGGCGCAGAAAGATCACGTAGGCCACCCGCGACGCAGGCGTGATCGCGTCCTTCCCCCGAAACAGAAACGCGGCGCCGGCCAGTGGATCGCGGCCGACGCGCGCCCGCGCGGTCTCGGCAAGCTGAGCGGCTTCTTGGCCCAGGGGAAGGGTGGGCTCCCCACCGCCCAGCGCGATGAACACTTCGCCGGCATAACCTTCCGCTCCCAGGTTGGCTTGCGCCTGCATGGGCACCTCACCCAGCCATGCGAACAATCGTTCTGCCGTTGTCGGCCGACCATCGAGCGACGCTGATCCGGCAGCTTCGACAATACGCTGCCGGCGCTGATGCGCGCTCCGCAGATACGAAATGTCCAAAATTCCGGCGGTTTCGCCGCAAGCCGCGCCAACCTCAACAAGCAGTTGATACAATGACGGTTTTTCGTCCACGGGATTCCGAAATTAAGCTGGCCGTCAGCAAATCAGGTCTTATTCGTATACCATATAGATTCTATGGTTACACTTGACCTACGAGGAAGCAGCGCCAAAAGCGAGGAGCGGGCAAAGTGCTTCTGTCGATGTTCCAGGTTTCGTGGACTCGCTCCAGGATCGTGGACTGGGTCGCCGAGCCTGGCACCGGGTCTTCGATCATAGCACTTAGAACCGTGCTGGCCTGCGTCTTGCTGGGGCATTGGATTTTCCGTCGAATTGCTATATCGGTTTTACAATCGGACGTTTATGGTCAACATCCACATTTCGGCAGTGACAATTTTGTGAATGGTTGCTATATAATCCAGATTATATGGCAGAGGTGTTTTCCATGCTGAAGTTCAAAATCACGACCGTCGGCGCGTCTTCCGGCATCATCCTGCCGAAGGAAACCCTGGCGCGGCTGAAGGTGGAGAAGGGCGACCACCTCTTTCTCACGGATGCGCCTGACGGCGGCTTCCGGCTGACGCCCTATGATCCCGAATTCGAGCGCCAGATGGAGGCGGCCGAGGCCATCATGCGCGATGACCGCGAGATCCTCCGGGCCCTGGCGAAGTGACCTGGCGGTGGGTGGCCGCGAACGTGGTCTATGCCATCCATGACCGCCAGCTGGCCGAGCATGGGGGCCGGGATGGCATCCGAGATCGCGGCGTCATCGAATCGGCCCTGGCACGGCCGCAGAACCTTTTGTCCTACGGCGACCCCGATGGGGCGGCGCTGGCGGCTGCTTATGCCTTCGGCCTTGCCCGGAACCATGGATTTATCGATGGCAACAAGCGGACGGCGTGGATCGTCGCCCGTCTGTTCCTGGCCGACAATGGCTTCACTCTGAAATTCGAGCCCCATGACGCCATCCGACAGATGGAGGGTCTCGCCGCCGGCGCGGTGACGGAAAACGCAATGGCGCAGTGGTTTCGAGACCACGTCGTGGGCGCGGGGGCCTCGCTATGACCCAGCGGCCTCGACTGATCGGTTATGCGCGGGTCTCGACCGAAGATCAGGATCTTCGCAGCCAGGTGGACGAACTGACGGCTGCACGCTGTTCGGTCGTCCACCAGGAGAAGCGTTCCGGCGCCGATCGCGAGCGGCCGGTGCTGGCCGGCATCGTGGACAAGGCCCAGGCTGGCGATGTCCTGGTGGTGGTGCGCATCGACCGCCTGGCCAGGTCCGTCAGTCACCTGCTGGCCGTGATCGAGGCCCTGGAAGAGAAGGGCGCTTATTTTCGGTCGCTACGCGATCCCATCGACACCACCACGCCCCAGGGCATGTTCTCGCTCCAAGTCCTGGCCGCTGTGGCCCAGCTGGAGCGGGCCCTGATCGCCGACCGCACCAAGGCCGGTCTGAAGACGGCTAGGGCGGAAGGCCGGGTCGGAGGCAATCCGGGCCTTCGCGCTGGCGACAAGGCCGCTATATCCAAACTGGGCACCGCCCGGGCGCAGGCCCGCCTCAGCCGGCTCATCAGCCAGATGGAGACTTTCATGCCGACCGTGCGGGCCATGCGGCCGCGGCGGCCTTGGCCTGCCGTGGTACAGGCCCTAAACGCCCAGGGCAGGGGCAAGTGGACCGTCGAACGCCTATGCCGGTGCGTCCGCAGCCTGGCCGCCGAAGGATTGGTCGATAAGGCGGTCCTCGGCCGGGCCAGACCCGCCACGCCGAACGCCAGGCGCAATGCGGAACTGGCGGGCATCGTCAAAGGCATTCGGTTGGCGCACCCTGAAAAATCGCTGCGCGAGCTGGCTGCCCTCCTGGAAACCATGGACCTCAAGACCCCGCGCGGCCTTGCCAAGTGGCATCCCGACAGCGTCGCCAATCTATTAGGGTGAATGCGCCGGGTGCCGACACAACCCGCGAGCGACGATTACACCGCGACGCGCCGGCGTTCCGAAGGACGAATAAAGCTGGCGGCCTCGATCGTGCGCGAGGTGATGCACTCGCTCCCCGATCTGACAGCTTCGACCGCAGCCCGCGTGACGATGGCAATGATCTCGCCCAAGATCCCTTCTCCGGCCGCATAGATCCGGTTGGCGAGAGCCGGATCGTCCAGGTCGGATCGCTTTCGTAACGGCAGCACCGCTTCAAGTGTGCTTAACAGCCGCCGGAAATCGTCATCATCACCCCAGAGCGGTAGGGCAAATGGCTCGAAGCGATTGGCGAGCTGATCGTCGCTTTGAACCGCGCGCAGAGCTTCCACCGTACCTACGCCAATCAGCGGTATTTGTAATTCGTTCCCCAGCCAGCGGATCAGGTTCAGCAGCCGCCGTTGTTGAGGCGGTGTCCCAGACAAAATGTTGTGCAACTCGTCCACGACCAGCATCCGCGTTTGCTTCCGCCGCATCGTCTCCAGCACCTGACTCTGCAACACGGCGAGCCTTGCACTGGCTGCGCGATCCATCGCAAGCGTTTCCACAATGGCCGACAGAAACCGATACTCATCCGGGCCGGCCGGCATCTGTATCTTGAGGACCGGGACAAGCGCCACATAGCCAGTGCCAAACAGCTGCTGGGGATGCTCGCGCCGGAATTTCTCCACAATCATCGTCTTGCCGTTGTTGGTCGGCCCAACCAACAGCATATTCGGCATCCGCATCCGCTGCGGATACGCCAATAGGTCTTCCATCTTCTCCAGGGCGCTTTCTGCTCTGGCGTACTCGATCCAGCGATCCGTTCTGATGCGCCGAATTCGGTCTAACGCAGGCTCATCGGCCCAGCTTTGCGCGGAAGGGTGGAGATGCGGATAGGCATCGTCCATCACCATTCCTCGACCGGAAACATCCGTTTGTACGGTGGGAGGCGCTCACCCGCCTCCCGCGTCCTTACATTGGGATCTGCTTCGGGAAGAACAGATTTCGGCGCAGCGTGCTGATTGTGAAGGCGCCGCTCATGCTGCCGCCGCGCCCGTTTGCTGGTGTGTACTGCCTCCGCGGCGATCGCCTGCATCTTTTCGATGGCGCGAAATATGCCGGCCTCGTCTATTTGGAGGCGCCCCTCTTCGCGCAATCGCTTCACCGCAAGCCGCTGCTCCCACAAGCTGATCGGCGGACGTCCCAAATCCCTGTATCCAACGTCGTAGTAAACGCCGTCTGGAGCGAGCAAATAAATCCGGCTCAGGTCACGCGGGTCATAGCGAACGATCATCTGGTCCGGTTGGCCAATCCAGGTGCTGAGGACATCCGCCCAGTAGGAAATGGTGTTCAGTTTTATGCCATCGCGCCGGATCATGCGGCGCTCGATCGGCAGGAAGTCGATCAAGAAGCGCCGGGGGTCAGCAACCGCTACGGGCTCGCCCCGGCCAGGCGTCGTGGCGTCACCGGAAATGCCACGCTCCCACGCTGCCAGCGGTGTCGTTCCAATCCCCCGATGCAGTTCCCGGTGATACACCCCCGCAATTGCATGGCCGAGCCAGCGTTCGACCCCCGCAAGTGTCATCGCCGCCGTGCTTTCAGGGTTTGCTTCGCCTTTATCCTGGATGCTGGAAAAGGTCGTGCCAGGCAGAAGATGCACCTTGCCCATCATCGTGCCGATCAGCCGCTCGATATGACCGCCATAATGCGGCGTCCGCACTGGCCGATGATGGATGGCAATTCCGTATTGTTCACAGCCGCGCTTGAGGGCTTCTGATCGAAATTCCTTCGCGTTGTCCAAGTGAAGCGTCGCTGGAATCCCGAAAACAGGCCACACGGCGTCAATATCGCGCTGCGCCAGCCAGCCATCTTTGGACAATACGCTATGGCTCAGGCATAGCGCGACCGAGGTTGCCGATGGCGGTTCGAGTGATAAATGAAAACCGGTCACGCAGCGCGTGCAGACGTCGATCGCCAAGGTTAGCCAGGGCCGCCGGATCGGCCTGCGCGTCATACTATCGACGACAATAACGTCCACCAATGTGTGGTCTATCTGGACCATCAACAAAGGTTGATCGATTTTAAGTGTACCTACCGCCGGCGCATAGCGATCGCGTGCTGCCTTTCGCCCTTGCCGCCGGGCGACGATCTCCTGGCGGGGCCGCGCATGGATGCGAGCTGTGATAGCCTTACGGCTTGGCGCGACAAGCCCGCGGGAAGCGCATTGGCGCTTAATTTCCTCGACCAAAATCGTTATCTTGGGCCGCTGACGTGTCAGATAAACGCTGTCGATCAACGTATCGATCAATTCATCTAGCGCGTCATCGAACAGCGAAATCCCGCGAGCAGGGCCGCGCGATCGTGGCAACAGGCTGGTCAGCCGTGGGTCAAAGAGATAGCGCCGCAACAGCGTATAAACATGGGCGCGACTACAACCCAGCTCAGTCGCCGCCGCCACAGCGTCGTCTCGCGACCGCGAGGGATTCTTCGCGAGCCGCTGGATTATTGGCAAACATCGCCGGGCTCGATCCCACTCGGCGGCGCTGACCATTGAGAGGTCACGCGCACTCATGGCAGCCCCAGCGCGTCGCTAAATCCTGGCGCCTTTTCGGCAAGCTGTCGGGTGAGTCGGAAACGCCGCAATTCGCCACCACGCGAATCTATTCCAGTCTTCGAACTTCGCACATTTTGTCCCCAGTCTTCAAACCTGGAACATGGCGCGTTTTGCTAAGTGCTTGGTCTGACGTAGATTTGTATTTAGCTCGGTCCAGGAAACCTGGAACCCCGACAATTTAGGTGCCTGGAGCCGCGCTCAGCACAAGCGCGTGTGCGTCCAACCCCTGGGGCGCCTGCATAGACGTTCAAGACGGTCTGTTTGTACAACTACAATATACATCGCCAAACACCTGCTTAGTGGTAACTTTAGACATTTGACAGGGGCGGTCCAGCCCGTCCAAAATGCCTAAAATCCGGAAAGGGCAGGGCTATGGGCCGCCAGATCGGCTATGCCCGCGTTTCGACCGACGATCTGCATGGCAAAGCCCAGAAGGCAGCCCTGCAAGCCGTCCCCTGCGACCTGATCTTTTTCGAGCAGGAATCCGGCGCCAATCGTGACAGGCCAGAGCTCGCCCGCGCCCTGAAGGAGCTCCGCGGAGGCGACACCTTAGTGGTGGCTCGCCTGGAGCGGCTGGGGCGGTCCCTGATCCATCTGCTTCAAATCATGGAAGATCTGGAGGGGAGGGGAATTGCCTTTCAGTCCCTAGCCGAAGGGTTCGATATGCGAACCGACGAAGGCCAGCTCATGATGCAGCAGCTGGGCTCCTTCGCCGAATTTGAGCGGAAGCGGATTACCGCCCGCATTAATTCTGGTATCGCGGCCGCCAAGAAGCGAGGCGTGATCTTTGGAAATCCCCGACTTAAGGCCGGCGATAAGGAAACCATCCGTAAGATCGTCCTCGCTCGGGACGCAACCCATGTGACGCAGCTAATCGACTCCATGGACACCTTCATACCGACGGTCCTGGCGCTCCGGCCGGCGACGCCCTGGCCAAAGGTGGCAGAGGCGGTATCCCGAGCCACAGGCGTGACCTGGACGGTGGAGCGCCTGACGCGCAGCGTCCGGCGGCTGGCAGGGGAGGGGATGGTCGACCACAAGGTGCTCGGAAAGGCGCCGCGGCCACGCCGCCGGCGCAGTGAAGAGCTTGCCGTGCTTGTGCAGGGGTTGGCTCTGACCAATCCCGGCCTGTCGCTGCGTGGTATAGGGAGCCAGCTGGAGGCCATGAAGATTCGGACTGCGGCGGGCAAGCCGACCTGGACGGCAGCGTCGGTTGCCCATCTCTTGAATAAGGTGCCCGGTGCTCCCAGCACATAAGCCGACCATACCGACAGAAACCGAATTGGAAGAGATGGCAGACGCTCTGGCAGCCAGCGGCCAGTACCGTATTCAGCGCCGGCTTCGGCCTAGGCCCAAGCTGGATGTGCCGGCGGGTATCGAGCTCAAGAAAGCCCTGTTCGTCGATGTCGAGACCACGGGGCTGGACCACCAGTCCGACGAAATCATCGAATTAGCCATGGTGCCGTTCACCTATGGACCTGACGGTCAGGTCTACAAGGTGGAAGAGCCCTTCCAGCGGTTCAACCAACCCTCAAAGCCAATCTCGGCGGAGATCACCAGGCTGACGGGCATCACCGATGAGATGGTCGCTGGCCACGCATTGATCCTGCAGAGGTCGAAGCCTTTGCCCAAGACGCGGTTTTGACGATCGCCCACAACGCCGGCTTTGATCGCCGTTTTATGGAAAAGCTAGCCCCTGGTTTCGCGCTTAAGGGGTGGGCCTGCTCCCAAAGCCAGATCGATTGGGCAGGGGAGGGGATCGAAGGCACGCGCTTATCGTACCTCGTCGCCGGCGCCGGGTATTTCTACGACAAGCATCGCGCTGTGAATGACTGCCTGGCCGCGATCGAGCTTCTAGCGGCACCGCTGCCCGTCAGCGAGGGTATGAGTGTGCATAAGCCTCGCTAGATGCACGGGGTTCCAAGGCTCTGTTTTAGTGGGAAGTTTGGGACGCTTGTTCTTCTGTTGAAGTATGTCGAGTTTGCACGTTGGCCTACACCGCGGAACCCGTTTCCGTAGGTCCAGAATTGCACGCAAAGAAACAAAATTGAGCGACGAAAGACGAAGTCATGACAAGCGCACAACCAAAGCAAGACAGCGACTTAACCGTCTTCGTGATTCAGAAGATGGATTGTCCGACTGAGGAGGGGCTGATCCGCAACAAGCTTGAACCCATGCCGGGTATCGAGGAGTTGCGATTCAATCTCATGCAGCGCGAATTGACCGTACGACACAGTCTCCCCGACGCCCAACCCATCGAGACCGCCTTGACCCAATTGGGCATGGAGCCGAAACGAAAGGTTGCCGGTGTCGAGGATTCTGGAGACCAGCCCGAAACGATCTCCCGTCAGACGCAACTGCTTGTGGCAATATCCGGCGTCGCTGCTTTCGTCGCCGAAATCGTCAGTTGGACAGTCAGCGAACGATCGCACTTCGTTATCAGCCTTTCCGTTATCGCCATTCTCGCCGGCGGCGTGCAGACAGCACGCAAGGGCCTCATTGCCATACGCACCTTCACGCTCAACATCAATTTCCTGATGACGGTGGCTATCGCCGGCGCGCTTGCCATCGGCGAATGGCCGGAAGCGGCAATGGTGACGTTTCTCTTTGCTCTTGCCGAACTTATCGAGGCCTATTCCCTCGACCGGGCGCGCCATGCCATTCGCGGCTTGATGGAAATGACGCCGGAATCCGCGCTGGTCAGACAAGACGACGGCAGCTTTGCGGAGATACTTGCCGCCGATGTCGTTGTCGGCGCTGTTGTAAGGGTCAAACCTGGAGCGCGCATTCCACTGGATGGCACGGTTGTCGGCGGCAATTCCACCGTCAATCAGGCTCCAATCACTGGCGAAAGCATGCCGGTTGAAAAGAAGACCGGCGATAGCGTATTCGCCGGAACAATCAACGAGCGCGGCGTAATCGAAATGCGGGTGACCGCCAACAAGGGCGACACCACGCTTGCCCGCATCATTCGTTCGGTGCAGGCAGCGCAGGCTGAACGCGCACCGACCCAACGCTTTGTCGACAAATTCGCCCGCTACTATACACCAGCCGTTGTGATTCTGGCGGCACTGATAGCGGTCGTGCCGCCGCTGGCGTTCGGCGCAGCATTCATGCCCTGGTTCTACAAGGCACTGGTCACCCTGGTCATCGCGTGCCCCTGTGCGCTGGTCATCTCTACACCGGTCACCGTCGTCAGCGGTCTGGCAGCTGCCGCGCGGCGCGGCATTCTCGTCAAGGGCGGCGTCTACCTGGAAGAAGGGCACAAGCTGAAGGCGCTCGCACTCGACAAAACGGGGACCCTGACGCGCGGCAAGCCCGAAGTTACTGACATCGAGCCGCTGAAAGGACAGACGCCGGAACACTACCTGATGCTCGCGGCAGCACTCGATGCGAATTCCGACCATCCGGTCGCTTCGGCGGTCGTCCGGCGCTGGCAGGGAACATCCGGCGACCACCGCCTGCCCACCGTGACTGACTTCCAGTCGATCACCGGACGTGGGGCCAAAGGTCGCATCGACGGCGCACTGCTCTACATCGGCAATCACCGGTTGGTCGAAGAACTCGGTATATGCGGATCGCAGTTGGAAGCAGCTTTGGACAACCTCGAAAAGCAAGGCAAGACCGTCATCGTCCTGATGGATGAACGTCAACCGCTCTGCATATTCGCCGTAGCCGATACGGTCCGCGATACTAGTATCCAGGCCATCAAAGAGTTGCAGGAGCTGGGGGTGCACTGCGTCATGCTCACTGGAGACAATGTCACCACCGCAAAAGCCATCGGCGGGCAAGTCGGCATCGAAGATGTGCGCGGCAATCTGCTGCCGGAAGACAAGTTGGCCGCTATTGACGACTTGCGCCAACGCTACGGCGTGGTGGGCATGGTGGGCGACGGTGTCAACGATGCGCCAGCCCTCGCCAAATCCTCTATCGGCTTTGCCATGGGTGCTGCCGGAACGGACACGGCATTGGAGACGGCGGATGTGGCGCTGATGCAGGATGACCTGCGCCGCATCTCCCTCTTCATTGCGCTTAGCCGGAAAGCTGGCAACGTCCTTAAACAGAACATCACCTTGGCTATCGGCATTAAGGTGGTTTTCCTCGCGTTGAACGTCGCCGGTCTAGCTACGTTATGGATGGCCGTGTTCGCCGATATGGGGGCCAGCCTGATCGTCGTGTTCAATGGATTACGTATTTTGAAGTTCAAGAAGTGAACGACAAGCCAGTCTGGCCTGCGCCGACCGCATCTGTCATGGCAGCGCACACTACGGCTCTACTTGCTGAGCTGAGATTGGTAACGAAAAACCCGTGAAGCGCGCGCTTCACGGGTTTTTGATCTTTGGACTTCGTCCGTGCCTACGGCAGCAGGGTGAAGTTATAGGTCAGGGTGGCGATGACATCGCCGGCGCAGGCATGGGTGGTGGCCATGTAGAATTGGCAGGCCGCCGTGCTCAGATCGGTGCCGCTGTATCGCAAATCCAGAGCAAAGCCCTTGTAGGAGGCGGTCAGGCCAATATCAGCATACGTGTAATCGCGCGACTTGGGGACGGCATATTTCGCAGCCTGGACCCACTGATGGCCGACATTGCCGCTGATGCTGAGCCAGTCGTTGATGGTGTAAGACGCCAGGCCGGCCACATAGTTGCCGGTGCCGCCGCCAAGGCTGAACGTAGGCGACCAGGCCCAGGTGGCGGTCATCGAAATTGGCCCGAACGTTTTTGAAAGCTGGTTGATCACCTCGAAAAAATCGGCCGTGGGCGTGCCCAGGGTATTGGCACCCGGATAGGCGTAGTAGTAGGGCTCGATGTTCCAGTCCACGCCCCAAAGGTCGGTATGCTTGCCGCCATAGATGTCCACTTCGACCGAGGGATTGTTATTCAGACCGAACGCCTGCCAGTCCACCGTCGATGCCCAGGTGCCGACATAGAAACCATCGGGGCCGCTCAGGTTCAGTGTGCCCTGCGGCGAGGGATTGCGCTTGTTCTGGCTGATGCCGCGGAACTTGTAGTCGCTCTGAACGCCAATCGCGCCGGTCAGCGCCCACGCCGACGCTGGGGCCGCAGCCGTGTCCTGGGCCAGCGCGGGGACACTGGCGCCACCGAACATGCCAAGCAAGCTCACCGCGCCCAAAAACAGTTTTGTCAAATTTTTCATCTACAATTCCCTCTCATTGCTAGGCGCAAAGCGTGGATGCGCCACATCGCCGGATAGGGATGACATTTCTCGTTCGCCCGCCCAATCACAATATGGCGGGTTGTCCTTATAGAGGCCTCCGAAGCGGCGAAAGGCGTGTTTTGGGCGGTAGTTGCGAGGATGCAACAGGCGTTCGCACAATAAATGTGCAAACCGCCTTCAAAAGCGCCGATTGCGATCCTGATACGGCACAGCAATCAGGCAAGAAATCTGCAGTGTTTAGCTTGAGCCCAAAGAAAACTTTTGATGTATGGGAAATAAAAGAATCACCTTCGATTTCGTAAGGACTTTGCGAATATCGCTGGCGACACGCCAAACATGTGGCGGAATTGATATGTACACTGTAAGGCGCTCGAATATCCCGCGGCTCTAGCTGCCGTCGTCAAATCTCCATTCTTTGAAAGCATGTATATAGCCGTCTGAAATCGCAGCCAACGTGCATATGCCCGAAGCGGAAGCCCCGTGGAATCCTTGAAAAGCGCGCTAAAGCGACTCGGGGACACTCCAGCGGCCTCTGCAAGGCCAGCAAGTGGCCATGGACCGCGACGGTCTTCAACAAGAACAGCTAACGCGGCGTCGATCCTGGGATCGCAATCGTGACCGGTTTTGCGGCTGCCGAAAAACCAGCTGAATTCCGCGAACGCCTTCTCGGATTGCGCACCGCTAGCAATGACGCGCCACGCGCACCTGCGCACCACGCGCTCCAACGAACCACTCAGATTAATAAAGCTTTCACGCTGTAACACTCGATTGAGGCCGGCTGAGACCTCACCATCCGGATCAAGATATATGGTACAGGCTAGACCTTTGTCGTGTTCAATGGCATGGCGAACTCCACTTCTGATAAGAACGGCGGATGTCCAAAACGTTGATTGGTCGATATCAACCATTATATCCCGTTCCTTAGAAACACAAAATTTTACGGCTTGGTGCGCAGTCGCGGCGGCAACTATCGGACCGCGATGAAGCGCCCAGCCGAGTCCAAAATGGGAAATGGGCCTCAGAGAGCTGGAGGCCGAGGTTACCATGTCCTCGCCGCGTCTGTTTTAATCCCGGAGCACTGACAGTTAGGCTTCATCATCGTCCCAACTCCGCTGCGCAATATGCCTTTAATATTAATGAGTACCGCATCAGCTTAGCATCCTAAAATTGGGGACGAGGGCGTACATGTGGCCAGGCACAGCATCGGGATAATAGCGCGGCCTCGACGATTGTGTCGCTGGTTCAGTCTGATGGCGTGTTGGCCTGCAACTCCTCGAGCCATAGCCGGGCGTTGCCATCCGACGGCGCTCGCCAGTCCCCGCGGGGCGACAGCGAGCCGCCGCCGGTAACCTTGGGCCCATTGGGTGAGGCCGAGCGTTTGAACTGACTGATTGCGAAGAAGCGATAGAGAAACACCTCCATCCATGACTTGATCGTCTGTAAATCATAGGCGCGGCGGCGCTCATGGGGGTATTGAGGTGGCCATGCGCCGGTGGCGGTGTCGCGCCAAGCGTGGAAAGCCAGGAAAGCGATTTTCGACGGCTTCAGGCCATACCGTGTCAAATAGAACAAAGTGAAATCCTGCAGTTCATAGGGCCCGACCTTCTCCTCCGTGCTCTGCAATGCGCCGCTGGTGTCCGCCGGCACTAGTTCGGGTGAAATCACGGTGTCGAGGATAGAGAGCAACGTGCGGCGGGTCTCCTCGTTGAAGGTCTCCGATTGCGCCACCCAATGGATGAGATGCTGCATGAGCGTCTTCGGCACCGAAGCGTTGGGATTGTAGTGACTCATCTGGTCGCCTACGCCGTAGGTCGACCAACCCAGCGCAATCTCCGATAAGTCACCGGTACCAAGCACCATCGCGCTTCGCTGGTTAGCCGCGCGAAACAAGACGTCGGTGCGTATGCCCGCTTGCACATTCTCGAACGTCACATCGTAGAACGGCTCGCCCCGTGCGAATGGATGCTGCAAAACCGCTAGCATCTGCTGGGCCAGTGGCTTGATATCGATTTCCTCGGCAGTGACACCGAGAGAGCGCATCAGCGCCCAAGCATTTATTTTGGTGGCTTCACTCGTCGCGAAGCCAGGCATAGTGAAGCCGAGGATGTCGGACCTGGGCCAGCCAAGCTGGTCGAACGCCTGGACCGCGACGATTAAGGCGTGGGTGGAATCCAGGCCGCCTGAAACGCCAACACATAGGCGCCGGATGCCCGTCGCCTGCAGGCGCTTCATCAGACCCTGCACCTGTATACTGAAGGCTTCATAGCAGTCCTGGTCGAGGCGGGTCGGATCGGCCGGAGCGTAGGGAAAGCGCGCTACGGTCCTACGGAGCCCGAGATCGGCCAGAGGTGGCTCGAACCGAAAGCCGATCCGCCGGAAGCGCTCTTCCGGCATGTCTTGCGCGACTGCCGCGTCGTTGAATGTACCAGTACGCAGGCGCTCCAGCTTGAGCGTTTCAACATCGACGTCAGCGATGGCCATCTGCGAGTCCAGCGGAAACCGATCGGTTTCCGCGAGCAGCGATCCGAACTCATAGATGCAGGCTTGGCCATCCCAAGCGAGGTCTGTCGTCGACTCGCCCGGGCCGGCAGCGGAATAGACGTAGGCGGCCCAGCATCTCGCCGATTGAGTCGCGCAGAGCAGTCGACGTGTGTCGGCCTTGCCCACGGTGATGCTACTGGCGGAAAGGTTCGTCAAAATCAGGGCGCCGGCCAAGGCTGCGAAATCGCTGGGCGGAGCCGGTCCCCACACGTCCTCACAAAGTTCTATATGGAAGACGAACCCTGCCAAATCGTCGGCTGCAAAGATGATATCCATCCCGAAAGGGACGGACTGACCGGCGACTTTGATCATCGCACCCTTGAAGCCGCGCCCCGATGCGAACCAACGCTTTTCGTAGAACTCCCGGTAGTTCGGCAGGTGACCCTTGGGGACCACCCCCAGGATGCGGCCACGGTGCACGGCGATGGCGCAGTTATAAAGCCTTCCTTCCCGTTCTAGCGGCGCGCCGACAAGAAGAACTGGCGAGAGTTCGCGGCTTGCTGTCGTTAACTCCTCAATCGCATGTTCAACGCGCTGCAGCAGTGCCGCCTGCCCGAGAAGATCATCAATAGCGTAAGCCGAAATACCCATTTCCGGGAACACCATCAGCGCGACGCCTTGGCGCGCGCCATCTCGGGCCAGCGCTAGCGTCTCCGCGAGATTGTAGCCGGGGTCGCCAACTTCGCATTTCGGCGTGCAAGCCGCGACACGGACGAAGCCCTGCTGATATATGGAATAGAAGCTCATCAGCCGCTTTCTTGTTCCTTCGATTTGGATGACTCGCGAAATATCTCAGTGGCCTCTTTGCACACATATAGTCCGATTATCGCTCCGATAAGCAGATCAAGAAACGCGAGCTTGGTCACTACAACGAGAAACCCTGAGAGAATTACTGAAGCATTCACGATCACGTCAACCCGAGTGAAAATCCAAGCTGTGCGCAGGTGGACTTCTCCTTGACGGAATCGGCCAAGCATGCGCAACACGGCGGTGTTCACAACAAGCGACACTGTCGCCGTGGCCATCATCACGACACCGAGCGGTTCGCTTCCAACGACAATGCGACGCGCGACGTCACATAAAACGCCCGCACCGAGAACGAACAGGATAATACCGCTGAAGCGCCCGGCGCTGACTTTGAATTTCTGCGACCGGCCAATTGCAATTAAGTCAATAGCATAGGCCATCGCGTCGGCAAGCATGTCGAGAGAGTCGGCAATTAGCCCGCTCGATTGGGCGACGATACCCGCGAGTAGCCCTACGGCGAACATGATGGCATTTAAAGTCAGCGCTATTGATAAAACTTGCCGCTCGCCACCGTCCTCGCTGTGCGAGGAAGTCCGATTATTCATTTCAAACATATGTTAGCACGACCTTCCTGTATGCTCGGAAACTGTTCCTTAACGCCGAAGACTCCTGCTCAGTCGGTCGCGCGTAATAGTCGGGTTAATATTGATGCCGCAATTCGACTTCGGTAGTTTGGCCCCCGTTGGCTTGAACAATCGCTCCAAGCGCGGCGCCCTCTGGGGTTAACCGCAACAGCCAAGTGACGTCTGTGACTGCATAATAGTTGCCATCTGCTACGTGCTCAAATTTGAAAGTCCCATTACGCTGGCATTCCACCTGCTTTCCGCTATGTTGAATTTCATTGGACCGGTCCTCAAATTTAAATCGTTGCCCAACACCACCACTGGCCTTGCCGAAGAGGTCAACCATAAGATCCGTGGAGGCTGTTGTGATCGGCATTAGGTAGACAGCGTTGCCATCGCACGTCCGCACATAACCTGAGCGCGACACTAGCGATGCGCTGCCAGCAACAGTGTTTTCGCCATAACTTGCTGAGCCAAAAGCATTCGCATCGGGGTGTTGCTGTTGTCTCGTGGCGCACGCGGCAATGCCGATAGTCGAGACTAGGACACATACCCACCGCAAATTGAACGACACCCGTCTTGCCATGGCCTTGTCTCCGTGATGGCCGCCGAACCCGCTGCGGTCTTCGGGGTGCTAAGCCGATTTGAGACGACAACTCGGCTTAGCACCCCGAAATCGCTGGTAACCAGTCAATTAGGGTGGGCACCCAATAAAAGCGTTGTGGGTTGAATCGGTTGATGATTCCGTTGCTCCGTTGATTCGGAGGCAAATCGGATGCGGCGCAACCTGTTTTGGC
>Ga0255338_1000732_pt1 | contig 84383 bp, 74 predicted proteins | sample MeOH1_35cm_T4_19_FD_203715 | JGI IMG/M metagenome (GOLD analysis project Ga0255338, IMG submission 203715) | Sandy soil microbial communities from University of British Columbia, Vancouver, Canada - MeOH1_35cm_T4_195 | ecosystem: Engineered > Artificial ecosystem > Sand microcosm > Unclassified ... | reverse complement strand
GTTGATGTTGGTGCGCTCTTCGAAGGTCCGATCGAGATCGATCTTGCCCACTTCGCTACGCAGCGTCGTCTGCGCCAGCTGCGTGATCGCGAACAGGTGATCGGAAATCCCGTACGACGTCCGTTCCGGGTTCATCACCTTGAGATAGAGCACGCCGTCGACCTGCACCTGCACGTTGTCGCGCGTGATGCAAATCTGCGCCGGGATGTCGAGCGCCATTTCCTTCAGCGTGTGCCGGTACCGCACCACGTCGACGAACGGCACGAGGATGTGAAAGCCGGCGTCGAGGACGCCGGCAAACCGGCCCAGCCGTTCGACGACAAATGCACTCTGCTGCGGGACGACGATTGCCGTCTTGAACAGAATGATGATCATGACGAACGCGAGCAGCGCGAAGAAAATCAGTCCGCCTTCCATGAGGCACTCCTTAATCGGGCCAGCGGGCGAGCAGGCCAGCAGGCAACCAAATGCGTTGGGTTATTCAGGAACAACGGCGAGCGTGAGGCCGTCCACCGCCTCGACTCGGGCCCGCTGGCCCCGGTCGAGGGTGACGTCGCTGGTGTTGCGCGCGCTCCACGTGGAGCCGCGCACTTCGACCCGTCCGACCACGCCGGGCGATAACCGCTCCTGCGGAATCGCGAGATCGCCGATCAACGAATCGACGTCTGAGGAGGGAGGCGTCTTGACGCGTGACTGCACCTGACCGCGAAGGACCGCCAGGGCGGCTACCGAGATCACCGTAAAGAGGAGGAACTGGACCGGCAGGGAGGTGACCATGCCGAGCAGCGCCAGCAGGCCGACCGCCAGCGCGCCGATGCCGAAGAAGATGATGACGAAACCGCCTGGAGTGGCGAGTTCAGCCACAACCAGCGCAAGACCGGCCGCGAGCCATATCCACCATTCCATATACACGGGATTATAGATGGATACGGTCGCGGTGATTCGCGGGTTCAGTGCAGTAAAATCGAAGGATTCATGCCAATTATTCTGGTCACTAATGACGACGGTGTTACGTCGGAAGGTATTCATGCGCTCGCCGAGGCCATGAAACCGTTGGGAGAAGTCCTCATCGTCGGCCCGCTGCAGGAGGCGAGCGCGATTGGTCATGCGCTCACGCTGCGCCGGCCTCTGCGCATCGAGACGATCGGCGACGGCGTCTACGGCGTCGACGGCACACCGACAGACTGCGTCAACCTCGCGTGCGCGATCATTCTCAAGGGCGTGATGCCCGACCTGGTCGTCTCCGGCATCAACAAGGGTTGGAACCTCGGCGACGACATCACTTATTCAGGAACGGTCTCCGGCGCGCTCGAGGGCGCGTTACTCGGGCCGCCGGGCATCGCGGTGTCGTTGAAGCGCACGCCGACGTATGACTTCGGTCCATCCGCCGCTGCTGCGGCGAAGGTCGCGGCGATGGTCCTCGAGCACGGCATGCCCGCGCGCACCTTCATCAACATCAACGTCCCGGCCGGCACGCCGAAGGGGATGCGCGTGACGACGCAGGCGAAGCGGAATCACGTGACGAAGATCGACTCGCGGATGGATCCGCGTGGCAACCCGTATTACTGGATCGAAGAAGCGCTCGACGAATATCACCCCGAGGAAGGGCGGTCGGATTACGAGGCGGTAAAGGAAGGCTACGTGTCGGTCACGCCGCTCCAGCCGGACATGACGTCATACGAGCTCCTGGAACCGCTGGTCGAGCGCCTGAAATAGCGCCATGGTTCCTGCTGTATTGCCCGGGATTGCATCAATCCCTTAGGCTCCGGGCCCTAGTTGAAGTAGACTGAGAGTTCTTCGGGGCGTGGCTCAGCTTGGTAGAGCGCTCGGTTCGGGACCGAGAGGCCGCTGGTTCGAATCCAGTCGCCCCGACCATAAATAAGGTGCCTTGGTGCTTAATGCCTGGGTGCCTAAGGGAAAGGACTCGGGAAACCGGGTCCTTTTGTTTTTCACCCACAATTCACCCGCTGATAATTTCGTCAAGCTCGGCCGTCTATCCAGGTATCGTGACGACGAAGGGCGGCGATGTCGTGCTCCTGGTCATGCCAGGAATCTCGGTGGTCTACGTGGGCCCGGTCCTCGAGGACGGCGAAGGCCTCGACGTCATCAAGGAACGCTTTACCGCCACGCCCGCCATGCAGGCCCTCACCGAAGCCCAGGCGATCACCCGCCAGACCGGCGGCCGCATCCTCAAGTGGATGCGCGGCGCCACCGAGCCGGACATCTGGCTTTCGGACGATCAGAAATCCCATTAACGGCTGGGCTGGAAACCAGACCGTGCACCCGGACGTCAAACCTCTAAAGCGTCCAATCCAATCCTACTTCTTGCGGGGTGCACCATGGGTCTATCTACTCGACGTTTACGATTCACGGCGGGAGCCGCACTGACCGCCCTCGCGCTGGCCACCGGCGCGTCGGCGCAAACGGCGGTCACACCTGCCGCGATCACGGCCTCGCAAATTCGCATCGGCAATTTCGCGCGCGTCAGCGACACCTATTTCCGTGGCGCCCAGCCCGTCGGGCATGACTACGCGGATCTCGCCGCACTCGGTATCAAGACGATCATCAACCTGACCAGCGATGAAGACGGTCCCGCCGACGAAAGTGCCGCCGTTGAAAAGGCCGGCATGAAGTACGTGCACATCCCGATGAGCACGCACCGCGCACCGACGGACAAGGAGCTCACGGCATTCTTCGCCGTGGTCGATGATGCGGCCAGCGGCCCGGTGTATGTGCACTGCGTCGGCGGACGTCATCGCACCGGCGTGATGACCGCGGTCTACCGCATGAGCAAGGATGGATTGTCGGGGGAGCAGGCGTTCAAGGAAATGAAGCAATTCAATTACGGCCCGGACTTCCTGCATCCCGAATTCAAGAAGTTCGTCTATAGCTACAAGGCTCCCAAGACCACGGCCGTCGCTGTCGCGAACGGATCACACCAGTAACAAGAAGGGCCTCGCCGATTTCTCGGCGAGGCCCCTGGTCTTACCTGCTAGCCTGCTGGCCCGCTAGCCTGCTGGCCTGTCTTCCTACCACCGAAGTCTCCACACCAACTGCACCTGTCGCGACGTGTTGTCGCCGAGCAGCGCCGTCAGGCGGTAGTTGTCGACGTTGGTCGCCGCCGTCGTGTTGGACGTCGGCGTGCCGCCGCCAGGACCGGCCGGCGCGGTGGTCGTGGTCGTGAAGCCGAGCGGCGTACCGCCGGTCGACGCCGGGTTGAAGTACGGGTCGTTGAACGCATTCAACATCTCGCCTCGGAACTCGAACGTGAAGCGACCCGGCAAGTCGAACTTCTTCGAGATGCCGAGGTCGAGACGGAACAGCGACGGGCCGTTAACCGCGATGCTGCGCGCGCCGCAATCACCGTACCCGGGCGCGGTTTCGATGCAGTCCGGGCCGTTTGCGGGCGCGAAGTAACGGCCGCTCGGCGCGCCGAGTGAACCGTAGCCGTCCGCCGAGGTCGCACTCACCGCGAACGCCTTCACGGTGTTGTTCAGGATGTCCGCCGGCAGGATGAAGATCTGTCCACCGGGACCTGACTGCACCTTGATTTCCTTCTGCAGGTCCTTCTTCGACATACCCACGAGCCGCACGTTGCCGAAGTCGAGCACTTCGCCGCTCTGGACGCGGGCGACGCCGTCCATCGACCAGCCGCCGACGATGGCATCCATGAAGCCGTTCATGCCCGCACCGAACTTGCGATCCTTGCCGATCGGAATTTCGATTGCGAAGTTCGCCTTGAGCGCCTGGCGGACGTTACCAACCTGTCCGGCCTGTTCGATCCATTCCATCGGCTTGGCGAAGCCGAAGCGCTGGCGAATGTCGGCGCGGCTCAGCGTGTAGCTCGGGTTCACCGAGAAGCCGTGCGAGAAGCGCTTGCGATACTCGAACTGCATCGAGTGCGCGCGTGTGCCGCCCGAGTTCATGGTCAGGTTCGCCGCGCCCGCCGTCGTGCCGGCACCGAGGAGATCCGGATTCGCGACGAAGAAGTTCGCCGGCAAGCCCGCCGTGATCGCGTTGTTGCGCAATGTCGCGTTGCCGACCAGGCCGTTGGTGCCGGTGCTGGCGAAGCCCCACGGATTCGGATTGCGCGCGGCAAGGAAGCCCAGGAACGTTGCGCTGGTCCAGTTCGCGCCGGTGTAGAGCGCCTGGTTCGCGGCATTGGCCGTCGACTGCGCATTGAAGTGCGCCAGCATGATCGGCAGCGGCTGCGTGCCCGTGCCCGCGCCCATGTAGGCGAAGGTGGCGCCGCGCCCGCCGGCGATGTTGGCCTGCAGGTTCGCCTGGGCCAGACGGAATTCGCTGAGGAAGCCGTTGGTGTTGATGTTCGGCTCGTTCAGGTTGATCGAGTCCCAGTCGTTGGCATGCTTGCTGCCGACGTAACGCACTTCGATTGCCGAGTCGCGCGTCAGCTTGCGCTGCCAGCCCAACGACCATGACTGCGTGTACGGCAGTTGGATGTTCGGATCATAGGCGTTGCCGCGGGTCGTGATCGAGTTCGGCGAGGCCGGCAAGGTGACCGCCGGCGCCGCCGGCAACGTCGGATTATTGCGCAGCAGGATCGGCAGGGCGGTGTTGTTCTGGTCGGCCTGCAACGACACGGCGATGCCCTGGTTGTCGCCGAACACGCCCGTGAAGTCGGACATGCCGGGACGCTGATAGGCCATCGCCCATCCGCCGCGCACGACGACGTCGCCGTCTTCGCTACCGCGAAGCCACTTCATGAAGCCGGTGGATGAGGGCACCTGCCAGGCGACACCGGCGCTTGGCGCGAAGTTGTTGCGGTCCGGGTTGTAGGCATATTGCCCGGCGGCGTAGCGAACGAACAGCGGCCGTTCGCCGGTCAACGTTCCGGGCTTGTTGATGTTGCCTTCGCCGGAGCGGCCGTAGAGCGCCGCCGGCGACAGGGTGGTGTAGCTGTTGTTGGTCGGGTAGAACGGGTTCTGCAGCACGTAGCGCAGACCCGCGCTGACCGTCACGGTCGGCGACATGCGCCACGAATCCGACGCGTACACGTTGAACTCGCGGATGCGGCCTTCAGCCCTGGATTGGCCGAGCAGGTTGTACTTGTCGCCTTCGGCATTGATGCGCGAGTCGCCGGTCAGCGTCAGGATGCGGCCGGTCAACATCGCATACAGGTTCTTCGCCTGCGTGATGTCGGCTGCCGAGGCGCCGGGCAGCGTCGTCGCGTTGAAGATCGCGTCGGCGGCTTCGCTGGTGTTGATGCCGAAGTTCGCCGTGGGGACCAGGGTCTGGTTCGCCAGCCACACATCGCCCTGGACCATCGTGGCGCCGAACTGCAGGTTGTGATTGCCCTTCAGCCACGTGGTGGTGTTCTCGAGGACCTTGGTAGACGCTTCGCGTGACGACACGCCGGCGCCGAGGCTCCAGTTCTGCAGGGTGGCGCCGGTGCCGCAGCAGGCGCCGTTGAGGTTCAGGCGATACCCGTTGGTATCCGAGAACATGCTCTTGTCGAACTCGGGCGAGAACAGCGTCGCGCCACCGGAGGCGCCGACGCGGAACTCGTTGAAGATCTTGTCGCCGAACGTCGATCGCAACGACTCGGACGTCGTCCAGCGCGTCGACTGCTGGCTGCCGGTCTGCAGCGAGTTCGGGAACGACAACTGCGCGTTGTTGGTGGTATCCGGCGTCGAATTGATATGCCGGTAATTGAACGAACCCGTCAGGCGCTGCGCCCGGGTGAGTTCGTAGTCGAGCCTCATCGTCGGCGACGGGTTGAAGCTCTGGGTCGGCATCGACCAGGTGTACTGCTGGACGAGCGGGTTATTGAGCGCGCTGACGCCGCCGCTCTGGGTCGTTGCTGATTGGATGTTCGCGAGAATCTTGGCCACCGTCGGATCGAGCGTGGCGAGCTGTCCGTTCGCCGCCGCAATCTGCAGCAGGTTCTGCGACTGGACGCCGCCGGCGGTGTTGTAGCTGAACACGCCCGACGACGCTTGCGGCGTCAGGATGTTGCGCTGCAACGTGCTCGAGCTCGGCGCGCGCTGTTCTTCGTAGTTGAAGAAGAAGAACGCCTTGTTCTGCTTGAGCGGCCCGCCCTGCGCGAAGCCCTGCTGGTAGTTGCGCAGCTGATTCTTCGGCGCCTTGCCGGTCTTGGGATCCGGCGGGAGGTCGCGGTTGCGGAACCACGAGTTGGCGTTCAACGCGTCGTGGCGGAAATATTCGTACGCCGTGCCGTTCCAGTTGTTCGTGCCGGCCTTGGTGACGAACTTGATCTGCACCGCGCCCTGGCCGGTGGCGTCAGCGGTGTTGCCGGCGGTCGTGACCGTGACTTCTTCAACGGAGTCGAGCAGCGGGCTCAGGCGTGCGAAGAAGCCATCGGTGGTCTTCAGGTAATTGTCCTGGACGCTCATCCCGTCGAGCGTGATGTTAATGGCGGAGCGCGGCAAGCCGCTCACGGTGGAGTTGCGGGCCGTGCCCGAGGTGTTGAAGCCGGCAAGCGACGTCAGTGAGTCGAGCGCATTGCGCGACGTCAGCGGCAGGCTCTGGATCTGCGCGCCGGTCAGGTTGGTCGCGATCGCCGGAGACTGCGACTGCACGATGTTCGAGGACTCGCCGACAACGGTGACCGTTTCAGCCAGGGTGCCGATCTGCATCGTCACCTTGACGTTCGTCGGAATGCCGGCCGCGACGCTGACCGAATCGAGTTCCGTCGTGCGGAAGCCCTGGAGCTCCGCCGTCACCGAGTACTTACCGCCGGGAATATTCTGGGCGGTAAATGTGCCGTCGGCGCCGGTCACCAGTGTGATCACCTGGCCCGTGCCGAGGTTCTTCACGGTGATGTTCACGCCGGGCATGGCGTCGCCGCCGGAATCCACGACGGACCCCGACAACCGCGAGAAGAAACTGCCTTGCGCGAACGCAGGCACGCCGATGGACAGGATTACGGCCAAGGCTAAAAACACCTTGCCGATCCCTGATTTAGAGCCGTTCATCATCACCCTCCTACAAGTTACAACCGGGAAAACAATGTAACGGAATGTAAAGGTTGTGTTGCCAGCCCGTCAACACGAATGCAGCTATTCATCCCAGCTGATTCCGTTATCGTCCCAGCCCGGTGGCGGGCGTTTTGCTTCGACATTCGGTGCGCCGAAGGAGAACGCCATGAGTGTGTTTGCACGCGGAATGATCGCGATGGTTGTCGCGTTGATCCTTGGGACCGTCAGCGCCTGTGGATCGCGCGCGAAGCTGACGGTGGTGGATGGCACCGGCGCCAACCCGGTACTGCCGCCGCCAAGCAGTTCGTTGATACCGGTGGTTAACGTCGTCACCGCGAAAGGATGGCCCGCGAATGCAACGCCGACGCCGGCCGATGGCGCGTCCGTGGCCGCGTTCGCACGGGGACTGAATCACCCGCGATGGCTGTACGTGCTGCCGAACGGCGATGTGCTGGTGGCGGAGACTAACGCGCCAGTCCGGCCCGATGACGGCAAAGGCATCAAGGGATGGTTCTTCAAGAAGTACCAAACCAAGGCCGGCGGCGCCGTCCCGAGCGCGAATCGCATCACGCTGCTGCGTGACGCGGATGACGATGGCGTCGCCGAGACCCAGTCCGTGTTTCTCGAGCATCTCGCCTCGCCGTTTGGAATCGCGCTGATTGGCGATGACCTGTATATCGCCAACAGTGACTCGCTGGTGCGCGTGCGATACACGAGCGGCGCGACCGGACTGCGCGATACGCCGGTCAAGCTGCTCGATCTTCCCGGCGGCACGATCAATCACCACTGGACGAAAAGCCTGATCGCATCGCCGGACGGATCGCGCTTGTATGTCGGGAGCGGCTCGAACAGCAATGCGGCCGAGAACGGCATCGACAAGGAAGCGGAACGCGCCGCCATTCTCGAGATCGATCTCACAGCCGGCACGCGACGCGTCTTCGCCAGCGGGCTGAGAAATCCTGTCGGGATGACGTGGGAGCCTTCGACCCGCGTGCTGTGGGTGGCGGTGAACGAGCGCGACGAACTCGGCAGCGACCTCGTGCCGGACTACATCACCGGTGTGCGCGAGGGCGCGTTCTACGGATGGCCGTACAGTTATTACGGTGCGAACATCGATCGGCGCGTGAAGCCGCAGCGGCCGGACCTCGTGGCCACGGCGATCAAGCCGGATTTCGCGCTTGGGCCACACACGGCGTCACTCGGTCTCGCGTATTCCGCTGGATCCGGCCGCGCGCCCGTCGCCGGTGAAGGTATGTTTGTGGGGCAACACGGCTCCTGGAACCGCAAGCCGCGCAGCGGCTACAAGGTGATCTTCGTGCCCTTCGCGAACGGCAAGCCCTCCGGCCTGCCTCGCGACGTGCTGACGGATTTCATCCGCGACAATGGCGATGCGATGGGGCGGCCGGTCGGCGTCGCCATCGGGCGCGACGGTTCGTTGCTGGTCGCCGATGACGTGGGCAATACCGTGTGGCGGGTAACGCGAAAGTAAACATGACGATGCTTCCCTCAGATGTGATCATTCGCCGCGCGGAACCACGCGACACGCCGGAACTGGGCGAGCTCGGCATCGCGCTGATGCGCACGCACTACGCGTTCGACGAGCGTCGCTTTCTCGAGCCGGGCACCGCCGACGCCGGCGGCTACGCGCATTTCCTGGCGTCGCAGCTCGACGACGATGCGTCGATGGTGCTGGTGGCCGAGCAGCGCGGCCGCGTCGTCGGCTATGTCTATGCGGCCGTCGAGCCGCTGTCGTGGAAGGACCTGCGCGACGAGTGCGGCTTCATCCACGACCTGCTGATCGCCGACCACGCGCGCGGGCGCGGGGCAGGGGAGGCGCTGCTCGATGCGGCGATCGAGTGGCTCCACGAACGCGGCATGCCGCGGGTCGTGCTGGGCACGGCGGCGCAGAACGAACGCGCGCGCCGGCTGTTCGAGCGGCGGGGGTTCCGGCCGACGATGATCGAAATGACGCTGGAGCGGGATCAGTTTTGAGGCTCGCCACGAGGTAACATCAAGCTCGCGTGGCCCGCAGCTCCGGCTTTTCCGTTCTCAACATCATCGTTGCCGTCGTCGGACTCGCCCTGCTTGTCTTCACGGTGCAGAAGGTCGGTGGCTGGGGCGGGATCGTGGACGGCGTCACCACGGTGGGCTGGTGGTTCGCGATTGTCGTCCTGCTCGGCGCGCTTCGCATGGCGTTTCGCACGCGCGCGTGGATGGTCTGCGCGAACGATCGGAAGCTGCGGTTTCGTGACGCGTTCGGCGCGTGGCTGGCCGGCGATGCCATCGGCAACCTGACACCGCTCGGCCTTCTCGCCAGCGAACCGACCAAGATCCTGATGGCGCGCACGCGCATTTCGGTGGTCACCAGCATCGCCTCGGTGACGATCGAGAATCTGTTCTATACCGTCTCGGTGTTCATCGTCCTGCTCACGGGAACCGCCCTTCTGCTGCTGCGCACCGCGGTGCCTGACGGTCTTCAGCACATCGCCGAAGCCGTGCTGGTCGGAGTTCCGATCCTCGTGGTGATCGCAGTCTGGGCGGCGCGCTCGCAGCCCGCATTCCTGTCGCGGTTCGCGCCATTCGTGTCGAAGTTGGTGGGGAAGTCACACGCGCCCGCGGAGGCGATTCGTGACGTCGAAGCCGAGATCTATGCCGTGCCGCAGTGGCCGACGGGCCGCCTCGCGCAGGTGATGCTGTGGGAGGCCTTATTCCAGGTGGCCGCGGTGGCCGAAGTCTGGGTGGTGTTGGCGCTGCTGATTCCGACCGTCACCTTCGTCGAGGCATTCCTGCTTGAAAGCGCCGGACGATTCGTGACGGTGGTGTTCAAGTTCGTGCCCTACCGATTGGGCATTGATGAAGCCGGTTCCGGCGCGATTGCCAGTGTCGTCGGCCTGTCACCGGCCACCGGGGTGACGCTGGCCATGGTCCGGCGGCTGCGCATCATCATCCTCAATGCCGTCGGGCTGATACCGCTGGTCAAAGGGTCGCGCTGATCGCAGCGTTCTATTCGGTGAGGTGGAACGGCACCGAGGTCGTCACGACCCGGGGGCGGAACAGTAATGCGGCTTTGAGGGTCAGCGCGCTTTGATTGTGCAGCAGGTGATGCCACCAATGCTTCACGACGAACTCCGGCAGCACCACGGTGATGTAATCGTCCGGATGTTCCTTTTCCATGCGGTCGATGTAGTCCAGCAGCGGCTCGGTCATCGAACGATACGGCGATTGCAGCACCACCAGCTTCACGTGTGAGCCCCACACCGGCCAGTCTTTCTTGAGCTGCACCAGCGACGCCGGATTCACATTCACGTAAACCGCGCGCACGTCCCTGGCCAGGGCCGACGCGTAGCGCAACGCTTCGATCACCGCGCGATGCACGCCGCCAATCGGCACGATCACGATGTGGCCGTGCGGCGTCGTGTCCACGTCCAGGGTCGTCAACGACAACTGGTCCGCGACACTCTCGTAGTGCGTCCGTGTCAGCTTGAAGACCGTGACCAGGATGGGAATCAGGACCAGGACAATCCACGCGCCGTCGCGCGTCTTGGTCAGGACGACGATGATCAACACCAGGCCGGTGAGCAAGGCGCCGAACGCGCTGATCCCCGCGCTCGCCTGCCAGCCGCTCTCGCGCATGCGCGTAGTCCGCAGGAACATGCTGGTTTGCGACAGCGTGAACGACAGGAACACGCCGATCATATAGAGAGGGATCAGCCGGTGGACGTCGCCGCCGAACATGACGATCAGCGTCGCGGCCCCGAGGCTGAGCGCCACGATGCCATTGGAAAACGCCAGCTTGTCCCCAAGATTGGCGAACTGGCGCGGCATGTAACGATCGCGGGCGACGATCGACGCCAGCGTCGGAAAGCCGTTGAACGCGGTATTCGCGGCAAGGATCAAGATCAGCATCGTCGCGCCCTGCACGGCGTAATAGAGCAGGTTGCGCCCGCCGAACACGCCGCGAGCAAGCTGCGACACCACCGTTTCCTGTTCGCTCGGCACGATCTGGTAGGCATGCGCGAGGAGCGACAGGCCCACGAACATGGTCACGCCAAGCCCGGCCATCATCACGAGCGTGCGGGCGGCATTCTTCGCCTGGGGCTCCTTGAACGACGGCACGCCGTCGGCAACCGCTTCCACGCCGGTCAGCGCGGTGCACCCGTTGGCGAACGCCGTCAACAGGATGAAGGTGGTGATCGCGCCGGTCTGGTAGGTCGGCAATGGATCGAACGACGCGACTGGTTCCACCGTCCCAGAAAGCATCCGGTATGCGCCCGTGGCAATCAGCGTCAGCATCACGCCGAGGAAGGCATAGACCGGCACGCCGAACAACTTCGCGGACTCCTTGACGCCGCGCAGGTTCCCCGTAGTCAGCACCAGCAGGAACGAGAGGCTCAACCAGATCTTGCCGACGTGGAGCGACGGGAACGCCGAGGTCAACGCGGCCACTCCGGCCGTGATGCTCACCGCCACCGTCAGCGTGTAATCAATCAACAGTGACGCGGCGGCCGAGAGGCCCGCGATCGGCCCCAGGTTGTCGCGGGTGACGACGTAGGCGCCGCCACCGGACGGGAAGGCGAAGATCGTCTGCCGGAATGAAAAGGCGACCGCCAGCAGCAGGATCGCGATCAGGACCGAGATCGGCTCGGCGTCGCCCATGGCGGACAAGCCGCCCACCATCAGGACGCGCAGCACTTCCTCCGTCGCGTAGGCGACCGAGGACAACGCGTCCGAGGACAGGACTGCCAGTCCCCCGAAGAGCCCGAACTTATGATGGCCGGCTTGATGCGACGCGATAGGGCGGCCAACGATCAGCCGCTTCAGCGGGGCGAGCACGACACATGATAGCCGACACATCCGGCCCGGCCGTGCGATAATCACCTGATGCGCATTGCTCGAAGATTCATCGTGAGCGGGCGCGTGCAGGGTGTGGGCTTCCGGTACTTCGCGCAGGACGCGGCTCGGCGGGAAGGCCTTCACGGCTACGTCACCAATCACGACGACGGCTCCGTGGAAGCGGTGGCCGAGGGCGAGATCGAATCGGTCGATCGATTCGAGATGGCGCTGCGACGCGGTCCGTCTCGATCGCGCATCGACCGGGTGCTGGTGGACGAGACGGAGCCAAACGGCTTGAACAGCGGGTTTCTGATTCGATAGCTATGGATCACTTAAAGAAAAAGATTCGCGAGATTCCGGACTTCCCGAAGCCGGGCATCTTGTTCTACGACATCACCACGCTGCTCTGCGACCCGCAGGGGTTTCGCGACACCGTCGACGCGCTGGCCGCGCCCTACATGGGTGAGGACATCGACCAGGTGATTGGCATCGAGAGCCGGGGATTCATTCTCGGCGCCGCGGTGGCCAACGCGCTGGGCTGCGGGTTCGTGCCGATTCGCAAGCCGGGCAAGCTCCCTTCCAAGACGCACAAGGAGAGCTACAACCTCGAATACGGCACCGACGCCCTGGAGATCCACCAGGATGCGTGTGCCAACAACCAGCGCATCCTGATCATCGACGACGTGCTGGCGACGGGCGGGACCGCCAAGGCGGCGATCGATCTAGCCCGCAAGGCCGGTGGAAAGATCATCGGCGCGGCGTTTCTGATCGAACTGGATTTCCTGAACGGGCGCTCGAAATTACCCGGGGAACCGGTCTATTCTGTGTTGCGGTATTGAGCGCCTGTAGCTCAGTTGGATAGAGCACTGGTTTCCTAAACCGGGGGTCACAGGTTCAATTCCTGTCAGGCGCACCAACCTCCCCTCACGCTTGCACTGGACAAAGAGTTTATGAAAACGAACGAACGTCACCACCTGAAGGACAACGAGCTCGCCATGGCCCTGGGCCAGGCGCAACATTGGGCCGGCGGCAATTCGAGCACGCTGCTCGGCATCGTCGCGGCGATCGTCATCGTCGGCGGCGGCGTGCTCGGCTACATGGCCTTCACGAACAACACCAACAACAAGGCCGGCAGCCTGCTGGCGGCGGCGATGGTGATCGAAGAATCGCGCGTCATGCCCCCGGCGCCGCCGACCGGCGCGACCAACGATCCCACGGCGATCGGCGGTCAGCAGCCCGGCACCTATCCGACCGAAAAGGCCAAGCTCGAAGCGGCGCTGCCGAAGTTCCAGGCCGCCGCGGACGCCTATCCGACGCATGAAGCCGGCATCACCGCGCGGTATCACGTCGCCAAGACGCTGGTCGCGCTCGGCCGGTTCGACGAGGCGATCAAGACCTACGACCAGGTGATTGCCGGCGGCAACGCGCTGCTCGCGCGCAGCGCCCGCCTCGGCAAGGCCGAAGCGCAGGTCCGCGCCGGCCAGTTCGATCCGGCGATCGCGACGCTGAAGCAGATCGTCGATTCGAAAGAAGCGGGTCTGCCGGCGGAAGCGATCCTGATGGAGCTGGCGCGCGCCTACAAGCTCGCCGGCAAGACCGAGGACGCCAGGAAGACGCTGACGCAAATCGTCGAGCAGCACGCCGACTCGCAGTACGCCGCGGAAGCGCGCGCCGAAATCGAGAAGATGAAAGGCTAGGCCGCAGACGGCACGGATCAGTGCTTGATCACGTCTCGTAAGAACGTGAACTCCGCCGAGGGCGTCAGCTTGACGCCCTCGATTTGTGTACGGGACACGGCGACGTTGGTCTTGTACCAGAGGCTGATATACGGCGCGTCTTCGGCCACCACGCGCTGCGCCTGGCCGTACAACTGGCGGCGATCCGCATCCGTCGTCGCAGCCATCGCCGCATCGATCAGGCGATCGACTTCCGGGTTCTCGTAATAGCCGCGGTTGAATCCGTTCGGCGGCATCTGCTTCGAATGAAACACGCGGCGCAGCATGTCGGGATCCGACACGCCGACCCACTGCAGCGTGAACATCTGGAAGTTGCCCTTCAACACGTCGGCATAGAGCGTGGCGAACTCGTAGGAGCGCACGTCGAGATCGATCCCGACGTTCTTGAGATCCTGCTGGATGACCGCGGCCTGCAGCCGGATGAACTCGTTGGTCGAGACCTTCAGCGATAGCCGCAGGCGCGGCTCCGGTCCGTCACCGTCCGGATCGCGATAGCCGGCTTCGTCCAACAGCGCGCGCGCCTTGGCGGGATCGTGCGTGAACTGGAAGACCGAGTCGTCGTAGGCCCACGAGGCCGGCGGCAGGATGCCGATGGCCGGACGGGCCAGGCCGCGGCGCAGGTGATCGACGATCGCCTGGCGATCGATCGCATAGCCCAGCGCATAGCGGACGCGCCGGTCCTTCATCACCGGATCGCGCATGTTGATGCCGACGTAGGCGTAATCGGTGCCGGGCGACTCGGCGATCGTCACCGATTTCTCCTCGGCGAGCTGGTGAATCACGTCCGGCGACAGGTCGTTGACGACCATGTCCACCGTGCCCTTGCGCAGCTCGAGCGCGCGCATGATTTCATCGGGAATGACCTTCAGCACGACGCCGTCATTGGCCGGCGCGCCGCGAAAGTAGCCGGGGAAGGCCTTGAGCTCGAGATGATCGTCGACCGCGAAGTCGACGAACTGGTAGGGGCCGGTGCCAATCGGATGATCGCGCAGCTCAGGCCCCGCGCCCTTGGGCACGACCGGCATCACCAGTTGAATCGGAAACGATCCAAACGGTTCCTTGAGCACAAAGCGCACCGTGTACGGATCGACTGCATCGACATGATCGAGCGTGCGATACGCGCCCTTGCGCGGCGACACGAAGGTCGGATCGATGAAGCAGCCAAAGGTATAGGCCACATCGTCCGCGGTCAGTTCGTGCCCGTCGTGAAAGCGCACCCCTTGCCGCAGGTGAATGATGTAGGTGAGCGGGTCGGTCTGCTCCCAGCTCGACGCCAGGCCGCCGACCACCTTCAGTTGATCGTCGAGCGCCAGCAGATTGTCGTAAATCAGCTGGTGCGCGCGCTGCGAGGTCTCGTCGCTGCCGATGCGTGGATCGAGACTGTTCGGCGAACTGAGGACGGCGAGCGTAATGACTTTGGACGGCGATGGCGGAGCCGAACACGCACACAGCAGAAGCACAGGAACCCAACAGAACCAGGCCTTTGGAACCCGTGGAACCAATGGAACCCCTGGAACCGTCGTCATTACCCGTCGACTTCCTTCTTGAGCTCTTCCAGGATGCGCAACGCCTCGAGCGGCGTGGTGCGATTGATGTCCACCTCGCGAATGCGCTCCTTCAACTGCTCGTCGGCGGGAGACACCGGCGCCTGGAACAGTCCCAGTTGTTGCTGAGACGCCGGCGCGGCGCCGCTGATCGTGGGCTTGCCGCCACGCGTCAGCTCGTCGTGCTCGAGCGATCCGAGAATGTCTCGCGCCCGCGCAATCACCGAGGCGGGGAGTCCCGCGAGCCGCGCCACCTGGATGCCGTAGCTGCGGTCCGACCGCCCGGCGAGGATCTTGTGCAGGAAGATGATGTCGTCCTTCCACTCGCGCGCGGCGACGTGGAAATTCACGACGCCACCGAAGGCGTCCGCGAGGTCGGTGAGCTCGTGGTAGTGCGTCGCAAACAGCGTCTTCGGGCGCGACCGCGGATTGGTCGCGATATGTTCGGCCACCGCCCACGCGATGCTCAAGCCGTCGAAGGTCGCGGTGCCGCGGCCAATTTCGTCGAGCACCACCAGGCTCTTCGAGGTGGCACCGCTCAGGATCGCCGCCGTCTCCTGCATTTCCACCATGAAGGTGGACTGGCCGCGCGCGATGTTGTCCGACGCGCCGACGCGGGCGTAAAGACGATCGATCAGGCCGATCTTGGCCTCGCGCGCCGGCACGAATGAGCCGGTCTGCGCGAGCAGGCAGAGCAGTCCGACCTGCCGCAAGTAGGTGGACTTGCCGCCCATGTTGGGCCCGGTCAGGATGATCAGCTGGTTGGTCGTGCCGTTCAGGAAGATGTCGTTCGGCACGAACGTGCCGCCGGCGAGCCGTTCAACGACCGGGTGCCGCAAGTCGGTGGCGGAGATCTCGTCGCCGTCATGCACATGCGGCTTGGTGTAGTTGCACGCCGTCGCCGTTTCGGCAAGGCCGCCCAGCACGTCGATGCCGGCCACCGCACGCGCCGTATCCAGCACGCGCGGCGATTCCGCGGCGACCTTCTGCCGCAGCGTCTCGAAGACTTCGAGCTCGCGGATCACCACGCGATCGTCGGCGCCGAGCACCTTCTCTTCGTATTCCTTCAGCTCCGGCGTGATGTAGCGCTCACCGCCGGCCACGGTCTGCTTGCGGATGAAATGCGCCGGGACGGCGTGCACGTTCGATTTCGAGACTTCGATGAAGTAGCCGAACGTCCGGCTGAAGCCCACCTTCAGGTTCTTGATGCCGGTGCGGGCCCGTTCGCCCTCTTCCATCTCGGCGATCACCTGCTTGCCGGATCGGCTGATGCGGCGCAGGTCGTCGACTTCGGCGTCGAAGCCGTCGCGGACAAACCCGCCGTCGCGCGCCAGCGCGGGCGGTTCGTCGGCGATCGCCTGATCGATCAGCTGCCGCACATCCTGCAGATCGTCGAGCTCACCCATCAGGCTGCGCAGCAGCGGCGCCTGGCATTCGCTCAGCAGCAGCGCGAGGCGCGGCACGGCCGCGAGCGACCGGGACAACGCCATCAGATCCCGCGGGCCGGCGGTCGAGAGCGCAATGCGCGCGATCAATCGCTCGAGGTCCTGGATCGACTTCAGCGTTTCCCGGGCCTTGCCGCGCTCGGTCGTCTTGACCGCGAGTTCCTCGACGACGTCCAGTCGATCGCGGATCGGTTCGAGCGCCGTCAGCGGGCGGAGCAGCCAGGTGCGCAGCAGGCGGCACCCCATTGGCGTCACCGTGCGATCGATCTCGTCGAGCAGCGAGCCGCTGCGGCCGCCATCCATCGACTGCACGATCTCGAGATGCTTGAGCGTGGTCGGATCGATCAGCAGGCCGTCGGAGAACTGGCGCAGCTTGATGGTGCGGACGTGGGCGAGTTCCGCCTTCTGCGTATCGCGCAGATGCCGGACCAGCGCGCCGGCGGCGCAAATCGCCGGCTGGCGGCGCTCGAGGCCAAACCCTTCGAGGCTCTGCACGCGCAACTGGTCGAGCAGCGTTTGCCGCGCCGATTCGAGTTCGAAATGCCAGCCGTCGATCTCGGTGACCGGAATCGCCATCTGCGTGATTTCCGGGATCGTCGCGGCGACGTCGTATCCGCCGGCGACGACGATCTCCCGCGGGCGAAGGACGGAGATCTCGGACCTGAGCGCCGCGAGGCCTTCAGCGCCGTCATACTCCGCGACGTCGAATTCACCAGTCGACAGGTCGACGAGCGCCACGCCGAAATCCCCGGCATGCGACGGGGTCGGAGACGTCGCGACAATCGCCATCAGGAAGGCGGGCTCGCGCGCGTCGAGATACGCGCTGTCGGTCAGCGTGCCCGGTGAGACGACGCGCACGACGTCGCGTTTGACGACGCCCTTGGCGGTCTTGGGATTTTCGATCTGCTCGCAGATCGCGACGCGGTAGCCTTTGCGGACCAGGCGCGCGATGTAGCCGTCGGCGGCGTGAAAGGGAATGCCGCACATCGGAATCGCCGTGCCGGAGGCGTCCTTCGAACGCGACGTCAGCGTGAGATCGAGCGCGCGCGACGCCACCAGTGCGTCCTCGTAAAACATCTCGTAGAAGTCGCCCATGCGGAAAAACATCAGCGCATGGCGATACTGCCGCTTCGCTTCAAAATACTGGCGCATGGCCGGCGTCAGGGACGCGGGAAGAGGCGCAAGCGGTGTTGACAGGGATGTTGGCTGCGACACGGAAAACAGTACGAGTATACGATGTCGCTAGGCACCGTACGCACATGTACGCACTGTACGCACTTGATTATTCTCGCTCTTGATACCACGACGCGCGGTGGAAGTGTGGCCGTCACCGACGGCGAGCGCGTCCTGGCGGTCCTCGACGGCGATGCCTCCCGCACGCACGGTGAGCGGTTGCCCGGTGAGCTTGCCCGTGCCCTCGACCAGGCGGGCGTGACGCGCGATCGAATCGATCTGTTGGCCGTCGCCACGGGGCCTGGCGCGTTTACCGGCCTGCGCATCGGCCTCGCCGCGATGCAAGGCCTGGCGATGACGCTTGGCAAGCCCGTCATCGGCGTGTCGGCGCTCGATGCGCTCGCCGAGCAAGTTGATGATCGCGACGTGATTGTCGTCCCCTGGATGGACGCGCAGCGCGGCGATGTGTTCGCGACCGTCATCGATCGTTCGACCGGAACGGCGCTCGAAGTCCCGACGGCCGCGTCTCCGCAGGCGATCCTGGAGACGTGGCGCGCCCACCTTGCGGGTCAGCCTGTCATCTTCATCGGCGACGCGGTGATGCGCGATGCCGCGATCATCGACCAGGGCGCCGAACGCCGATGGGAGCGACGTGCGCCCGCGCCGCTGGCACCGCAGATCGCGCTGATCGCGAATCGACGCGCGGCGCGCGGTGAAACAGGTGCGCCTCACACCCTGGAGCCGATCTACGTTCGCCGGCCCGATGCCGAGATCGAGCGTGAACGGCGAAAACAGTCGTGAGCGGCAGGATCGAGAGGCTCGCGTCCAAAGAGGATCTCGACGGGGTGCTCGCCATCGAAGACGCCTCCTTCAACAATCCGACGACGCGCGAGTGGTATGAGGAAGAACTGAAGCGGCCCGAGGTGTGCTTCGTCTACGTGCTGCGCACCCCGGAGCATCCGGTCGCGGCGTTTTGTGCGTTCTGGCTGGTCGTCGATCAGGCGCACATCAACAACCTCGCGGTGCGCCCCGAACTCCGCGGTCGCGGATTGGGGACACAACTGCTTGAGGGCATCATCGCCGAGGTGGCACATCTTGGGGGGAAGGAACTGACGCTTGAAGTACGTCAGTCGAACGACCCAGCCCGCCGGCTCTATACGCGCGCCGGCTTCACGCAGGAGGGCGTGCGAAAAAATTATTACACCGCGCCGGTCGAAGACGCGCTGGTCCTGCGTTTTATGGTACATTCCGTTTCATAGGGGCGGTGACATACCGCACCGCGCCCGGAACGGAGGCGGAAACCGATGGCTGAGGACTTGAAACACCTCCTCATCGAGACCAACCCGGAATATCGTGAGTTGGCCTCCAAGCACCACTCGCTCGACGATCGTCTTCTCGAGCTCGAGTCCAAGCACTTTCTCTCGGACTCCGAGCAAGTCGAAGAAATCAGTCTCAAGAAACGCAAACTCCAAGTCAAAGACCGCATGGAATGCATCCAGCGGGAACACGTTGTAGGAAGGCCCATTACCGCGACCGGTTTGTCCGCGTAAATCTTTGGGGGTCGTCCCGCGCTATCATCGATAGATGGCTATTGATCGCGCTGGATGGCCCTTCATCCTGGGCGCCCTCGTCGTCGCCGTCCTCGTCGGGTATTGGTTCGGTCGAGCGTGGTCGCTCCCATTCCTCGCGTTTGCCGCATTCTTCCTGTTTTTCTTCCGTGACCCCGATCGCCAGGTGCCGACCGGCGCGAACCTGGTGGTGTCGCCGGCCGATGCCCGGGTGATGGTGGCCGGGGCGACGGTCTGGCCTGGCGCGCCGGCGGGCGAGTGGACCACGATCAGCATGTTCCTGTCGCCGATGGACGTTCACATCAACCGGACCCCGGTTTCCGGGACCGTGACCCGGGTGGAGTATCATCCGGGAAAGTTCCTGCCCGCATATAAGAAGGAAGCCGGTGAGCTGAACGAATGGACCGAGGTCTGGTTCAATCGGCCTGGCGGTCCCGTCGTCGTGCGGCAGATTGTCGGCATCCTGGCGCGGCGCATCGTCTGCCGGCTGAAGGAAGGCGACCAGGTCGCCACCGGGCAGCGATTTGGCGTGATGAAGTTCGGGTCGCGCATCGACCTGTTCCTGCCGCGGACGGCGACGATACTCGTGAAGGAAGGCGACAAGGTCGTGGGCGGAGAAACCACCCTCGCGACGTTGCCGTAATTACAGGCCAGCGGGCCAGCGGGCTAGCGGGCCAGCGGGCTAGCGGGCCAGCGGGCCAGCGGGCCAGCGGGGCAACGGGGCAACGGGCCAGCAGTTAGAACAACGATGGCACACAAGAAACGCGGACAGGCCAACCTGTTTCGCATCCACGCAGTGAAACAACCCTCCGGCCACGATCGCCGTGGGCTGCGTCGGGGTGTGTCGTTGCTGCCCAGCCTGTTCACGCTCGCCAACCTGTTTTGCGGCTGGGCCTGTGTCGTGCACGCGATGCGAGGCGAGCTCGCCACCGCGGCGCCGTTCATCGGCGTGGCCGTGGTCCTCGACATGCTCGATGGCCGCATCGCCCGCATGACCGGGACGACCAGCGATTTCGGCGTGCAGCTGGATTCGCTCGCCGACCTGATCTCCTTCGGCATGGCGCCCGCCGTGCTGGCCTTTCAGTGGGGATTGGTTCCACTCGGCCGCATGGGCTGGGCAGTCGGCTTCCTGTATCTCACCGCCGCGGCGCTGCGCCTCGCGCGTTTCAACATCCAGGTCAATTCGGACAAGCGCTACTTCATCGGTTTGCCGAGTCCGGCGGCGGCGGGCCTGGTCGCGGCGACGATCTTCTATTTCCCTGAAGGCCTGCACGCCAAGCCGATGGCGTGGCTGGGCATGGTGATGTTGATCGTGCCGGCGGTGTTGATGGTCAGCACCATCCGCTTCCAGAGTTTCAAGACGTTCGATCTCGGCATTCGCCGCGGCTTCCGCGGCTTGATGCTGGTCGCGGGCGGCATCGCGCTGCTCGTCGGGTATCCGCACGAAGTGCTGATCACCATCGCCTATGCGTATTTTGCGTCGGGCTTCATCGGCGAAATTGTCGCCAAGCTCACCGGCCGCAAGCTGAATCCGCAGGACGTCGAGACCGACCGCCTCGAGCAGGACGCCGGCTAGGCGGCGGGCAGCGTCATCGTGACGCTGGTGCCGCGACCCTTCTCAGAGCTCACCGCAATCGTGCCGCGATTCGCTTCGACGTTGCGTTTCGCAATCGTCAGGCCGAGCCCCGTGCCGATCGCCTTGGTTGAAAAATACGGCTCGAAGATCTTGGCGATCGCATCCGTATCCATGCCGATGCCGGTATCGGTGACGCGCAGCTGCACCATGTGATCCGGGGCGAGCGCCGCATCCACCGTCAACATCCCGCCGTTCGGCATCGCGTGCAGCGCGTTTTCGATGATGTTGGTCAGCGCGCGGCCGATCAGCATCCGATCGATGCTCAGCAATGGCAGCGACGGGACATGCGTCTCGATCGCCACGCGGCCGGCGAGTCCCGAGCGGTACGGCTCGACGACTTCGTCGACGAGCTCGCCCAGGTTCGTTGCCACGGGGCGCGGCTCGGGCGATGTCGCAAAGCTCGAGAACTCCGACGAGATCTGGCGCAGCAATCGCACCTGTCCGAGGATGTTGGCCACGCATTCATCCACCACGCCGCCCAGCGGACGCCCTTGATCGAGGTGCACGCGGCGCAGGTGCTCCGCATTCAGTTGAATCGGCGTCAGCGGATTCTTGATGTCGTGCGCGACCTGCCGCGCCATGTCGGCCCAGGCCGCCAGCCGGTTGGTGCGCTCGAGCTCACCGCGCTGGCGCTGCAGGTCGTCCGCCATCTGGTTGAACGCATCGACCAGCCGCCGCAATTCGTCCGACGACGTGGTCAGCACGCGCGCATCGAGATCACCGCGCGCGATGCGTCTGGTGGCGCGCATCAGGCGGTTGACGGGGTCGGCAATACGCTCGGCCATGTAGTAGCCCATCGCGGAGCCCAGCATGATGAACAGCACCGCCGCCAACAGCACGCGGCGGTCGAGCTCTTCGATCTGCGCCTGCGTTTCCTGCTGGCGCGAGGCGAGCGGGATGGTGAGCACCGCTTCGCGGCCTTCGAGGTGCACGGGAGTGGCGGCGATCAAATACTCGAGGCCGCCGGCTTCTTCGCGACCCACGAACGACGGACGCCCGTCGAGGAAGATCGCGCGATACACCTCGCCGGGGGTGCGGCTCGGCAACAAGCCCGACGCAAACAGGTTGCGCTCGCTGGAGGCGACCAGCCCGGAGCCATCGAAGATGTTGACGTCCTGCGCGACGACGCGGCTGAGCCAGACGATCAGGTCGTCGGCCACCGCGGATTGGCCGACAAAGGCGCGCAGATCCTGGAACACCCGGCTGGCCACCGACGCGAGCCGCGTCGCTTCGCTTTCGATGTCCGCGAGCATCAGGTTCGCCATGTATTGGCGCGACACGAAGGCCAGCGCCAGCACCGGAATGATCGCGGCCGCCACGAACGCGAGGAACAGCTTGCGATAGAAGCTGGCGCGGACTTCCGCGAACAGCGCGCGACCTGACGCGGGGGCGCGGCCGACCAGCAAGTTGAACAGCATCGCGCACAGCGCGGCGGCGGCGAACACGACAAAGGCGAGCGCGAGGAGTTCGGCCTCCGCCACCCAGTGGCCGAACCCGTTCTGGCGTTCGGTGGCGATCACGTAGATGGCACCGCGATCGTTCATGAAGAATGCATCGAGTGAACTCGATCCGCGCGTGATCGTCGCCCAGAACGGCTCGCGGCTCGCATAGGCGCGCGCAAACGCCGCCTCGGGGAGCGTCGGCGCGGTTTCTACCGAGCTGTACAGGGCCCGGCGGCTCCAGCCGTAGACGTAAAACTCGACGTCCGTTCGCGGCCGCGGCTCGGGGCGCGCCTGCGAGGACCGCATCAACGCGACGTACGGATTGTGCGCGGAGATGAACGAGAGGTTGCCGTAGTCGAGCATCGTGTGCACGACGATCGAGCCGGCGCGGCGGCCTCCCGGTACGCACAGCGCGCGGCCGGCGTGCAACAGCCGCCGCTCCTCGGAAAACAGCGGCGCCACTTCTTCGACTTCATCCCACTCGCACGACGGCTCGTTCCACGGCTGCGGCTGGGTGAAGTCCGGCAGGTTCATCGCGAAGCGGCTGACCATGGCGCCGGTCGAGTTGTGCAGTTCGACGCTCGAGGTCAGGCGCCCGGTCGCCAGGCTCGTCTGCGACCACACCAGGAACGCCGCGTCGGTCGGAGGCGGCCCTGACACCGGCGGATCGCTGGCGCGCACCAGGTCGTCGAGCGCGACGATGCGATTGATCTCGGTGAGGGCTTTCTGAAGCTTGGTATGCAGGTCCTGCCGCTGATTGGTGACCTCGGGCGCGTAGCGCGATTCCACCAGTTGCCGCCGCGCCCGGGTCGAGGCGTCGACCAGCGACGGGTAGAGCACGAGCGAGGGCAGCGCGACGGCGAGAAACGACAACAACAGTCGCAGGGCCTGCGAACCGTTTCGTTCGAGCGCCGCATAGCGCTGCATCATCCACGCCGCCGCGGCGGCAAAGATCACCACCGCCAGCGACGGCCAATGCGGCGCGCGATCGCCGGTCGCCATCACGCCGAAGAACACCCCCGACGGCAGCAGCCACAGCGCCACCGCGCGCACGCGCCACGCGAAGCCGTTGGCGGGGAACACCCAGGGCGACCAGGCCAATCGATAGGCCAGGATCGCCAGCCCGGTGACGGCCGCATTCAGCGCCACCAGGCCGACCACGACCTGCAGTCGCGCCGGGTCCATCCGATCGAGCCCAAAGCGCACGATATCGATCGGTGTCTGCGAGACGTGCGTGCGCAGCAGCCATTCGTACGACAACACCAGCGCGCCGACCGCCACGCCCGCCGCCAGTTGCACGACGTAGAACATCGTCGCCGTCGACGCGCGATTGACGACGATCACGCCGAGGCCGGGACGATGAGCGGCGCGCCACATGTCGAAGCTGGAAATGGCGAGCGTCACCAGGCCGGCCACGACCAGCGCGTTCAGGAAGAAATCAATCGGCGAGGCGAACGCGAGATGCGCGAATCGCGTCGAGGGTCCGGACGGCAGCAGGGGAAACGCCCCGAGTCCTGACTTACGAAGCGCGATCCAGAACAGCGCGCGGGCCGCGATCAGCAGCATCGCGATGGCGATCGTCGCCACCGCTGCCGTACCCACTGAACGCGTCAGCTTGCGCCAGTCGAGCAGTGGCCCCGCGCACAGCAGGATCAGCACCGCGGCGAGGGCCAACTCCGCCGCGTAGAGCCGATCGCGAATTCGGTGGCGCGCGGCTTCGAGGTCCGCGTCCGAGACCGCAACCGACGCGAGTGGCTCGTTGGTCGATGAGCGAATAAGGAACGCATCGGGACCGGCATCCGAGGCGCCTTCGAACTGCAGCCGCAGGGCCACGGGCACGAGGCTCGTCTCGATCGAGAACTCCGAGCCAGGCAAGGTGTCGCCGGTCGCCGGCGGCAGTTGCGCCTCGGCGACAATCGCCCCGACATGCCGCGCGGCATCGGCCGGATCGACAATCGGCTGCACGCGCACCAGTTGCAGCCCCTGGCTGCTCTGCGCGAGAAATGTCGAGGCCGGCCCCGTCAGCCGGCCGTCGGGCACGTCCTCGGACCGTCCGAGCCACGCAAGCGGTTGGCCGGTGGATCCGTAGATCGTCACGGCGACATCGGTTTGCGCCCGGCTGGCGGCGACCTGGTCGAACAACTGGCGCGTGGCGGTGGTATCGCCACGCTCGGCGCGGCGGATCATTTCGGCGTCGAGCGGAATGGCGCGCACGGCTTGATCGAGCCGGTTGGTCAACGCCGTGAACTGGCCTTCCACCTCGGCCTTGAGGCGCGCGCGTGACGCGGCGAGATCGCCGCCAAGCTGCGTCCGCTCGATCACCAGTCCGGCGACCGCGATTGCCGCGGCGGCCACGAGGCCGCCGAGCACGATGCGCATCGCCGCGCGCGTGACAAAGGGTGGAAAGGTCATCCGCACCGTCATTGTAGAATGTGAACTCTGCTGAAGCTCTCCCTCAAACGCGGTGCCCTCGTCACAGCAGCGAATTGGCAGGTCGTGCTGGTCCAGTTCGTCGCCGACACCCTATTCAAGACCCTGGTCGCCGTTCCCATTGTCGGCGGGCTGGTCCTGGTGGCCCTCGTCGTCGGCGGGAATCCCTTCGATATGCTGCGCCTGGATGACCTGACGCAGACGGTCTCGACGATGGTCGGGGTGCTGCTGGCGCAGCCCGTGGCACTGGCCGCCTTCATGGCGGCGCTCGGCGTGATCATGATCGGCGGGTCGATCCTGATGTTCGCGATCAAGGCGGGCAGCGTGACGGTGCTCCTCGCCGGCGATCGATCGGCCGGCACGATCGAAGTGCCGCCGCTGCGGCTCTCGGCGCTGCGTGAGGCGAATCAGGCCACGCTCGACCGCTTCACGACCGGCGTGCGCCGGTTGTTCGAGCGGTACCTGCGCCTCGGCATTGCCCTCACCATCGTCTACGCGATCATCGCCGGCGCATATTTCGCGTTCGTGTTCGGGCCGTCGCTGTCTCCGGCCCTCGACAATCCGTTTGCGGTGACCGTGGCGTCGCTGCTGGTGTTGATCGCCATCACGCTGGTCAACTTCCTCTACCTGCTGATGCAGATCGTGATTGCGGCGGAGGATTGCGGCGTGTTCGAAGCGGTCCCGCACGTCGCGCGCTTGTTGCGGCGCCGCACCAAACCCCTCGGCCTGGTGCTCACGGCCATCCTCGCGTTGATGTTGATGGCAACCGGTGCCTCGATCCTGGCGACCGCGGCACTCGGGTTGATCGCCTTCGTCCCGTTTGTTGGCCTGGCCGCCTTGCCGCTGCAGGTCTTCGCCTGGCTGGTGAGGGGCGTGGTGTTTCAGTACGTCGGCCTCACCGGCGTGTCGACGTACCTGCGCATGCACTTCGCGCTGCAATCCGCGGGCGTGGAAGTCCGCACGCCGTCCGATGGCCTGGTGACCCGCGCATGAATCATCCATCTGGTGGCGACCAACGTTTCGGCTTGTCGACGGCCGCACTCAATTTCCAGGAATCGGCAATCCGCCGCATCGGCGCGCTGAGCGCCACCATTCCGGGTTTGATTTCGCTGTCGGCCGGTTATCCGGCGCCCGACATGTTCCCGTGGGCCGATCTCGAATCGATCGCCGCGCAGATCCTGTCGCGGCACGACGGCAACACGCTGCAATACGGCGCCACCCGCGGCTACCGTCCGCTGATCGAGCACCTGACCGCGCAGACGCTGAAGGCGCGCGGCATCGCGGCACGTTTCGAGGACGTCATCATCACTAGCGGGTCCCAGCAGGGCCTCGATCTCGCGGGCCGTGTGCTGATCGACCCGGGCGATCCGGTGATCGTCGAACTGCCGACCTACAGCGGCGCGATTGCAGCGTTCCACAATTTGCAGGCGTCGCTCGTCGGCGTGCCGCAGGATGCGGAGGGCATCGACATCGCGGCGGTCGATCGCGTCGCGGCGGACCTCGCGCAGCAAGGCAGGCCGGCGAAGTTCGTCTACGTGACGCCGAATTTCCAGAATCCGGCCGGCACCCTGATGAGCGCGACGCGCCGCCGGGAATTACTCGACGCCGCGCGCCGTCACCGCCTGATCATTCTCGAAGACGACCCCTACGGCTCGATCTACTTCGAGGACGTGACGACGCTCGCCGACACGCGGCCGATCAAGGCGGATGATACCGACGGCCATGTGATCTATCTCGGAAGTTTTTCGAAGATCCTCGTGCCTGGCCTGCGGGTCGCCTGGATGATCGCGCCGCCGCACATCGCGCAGAAGGTGGAGCTCTGCAAGCAGGCGGCCGACATTTCCACCGGCGTCTTCGATCAACGCATCGTCCACGGCGCGCTCGCCGGCGGCGTGATCGACCGCATCGCTCCCGAGTTGCGCGCGCACTACCAGGCGAAGCGCACGGTAATGGAACGCGCGCTGACGTCGCATCTGACGGGCCGCGTCAAGTGGGTCTCGCCGCGCGGCGGATTCTTCTTGTGGATCGAAATGCCGGGCGTCGACGATCGCGACGTTCTCGAACGCGCCTTGCAGGAGAAGGTCAGCTTCGTGCCCGGCAGCGCCTTCTTCGTGAACGGCGCCGGCCACGAATTCGCGCGCCTCGCGTTTTCGGGCATCACGCACGCGCAAATCGAAGAGGGCATTGCCCGCCTCGCGGCTGCCATCAAGACAGCCACCGATTAGACACCGATTCGACACCGATTACTGAAGCGACCCGAGCCGGCCCGCGACCGTCGATAGCGCTGGTCTGTGTCCAATCGGTGGCCGCCTGTTAACTCGGTGGCCGCCTTTGTTTACGGAACGGCCGGTAGGCCCGGCAATTCCGGCAGTAGTTGCGGCACCGGCTCGAACCGGCGCCCGAATCCCTGCAGTTGCCCATCGCGGCTGACCGTGACGAGTTGCGGCTGCGTCTGCTTCACATCCCGCCGCACGTACGGTTGCACACCAATCTCGCCGGCGGCGGTAGCCGTTACGGTGTCCTTGCCGGTGGCGGGATCGAAGCCCATGATCTGGCTCGATACCAGCGGCATCAGCAACGTGTCCGCGAGCCGCAAGGGACCGCCGGCCGGCCGTGACGTCAGTCCGACTTTCCATCGCAGGTTGCCGCTCTTGCGATCGAGTGCGCGAACGAGGTTGTCGCGCGAGGCGAAATAGATGCGCTTGTCGTCGGCAACGGGCATGCCGGCGAGGTCGCCGCCGAGCGGCCACTTCCACCGCTCGTGGCCGCGTTCGAGGGTGACGCTGATCAGGACTTTCGCCGTGGTGCCGAAGACCAGTTGATCGTCGAGCGCGAGCAGCGACGTGACCGGCGCGGTCAGTTTGATCTCCCACACCGTTTCGCCGTTGATCAACTGGACCGCGACCAGGCGGTTGTCGGCGAGCGGCAGGAAGAGGCGGTCGAGCGCGGGGCCGGGCGCGCTCACCAGGGGCGCGCCAAGTTGCCGGCGCCAGACGAGCGTGCCGTCGGCGGCGCGAAACGCCGCGAGATCGCCGGCCGTCGTCGAGGCGATCAGCCAGCCGGTATCGAAATACAACGGCGCCGCCGCGCCGCCCGGCAGCGGTGTGCGCCAGCGCGTGGCGCCGGTGGCGGCGTCGCGCGCTTCGATGGTCTGTTCGGTGACGGTGAACACCAGGCCGCCGCCGGTCGCCGGCGTGAACTCGGTGGCGACCTCGAGGCGCCAGCGGATCGTGCCGCGATCGAGATCGACCGCCGCCAGCTGGCCGCCTTTGAGCGGCACGTAGGCGGTCGTCGCATCAAAGCCCGGCGTCGCCGCGGGCGGTGTCTCGAAGGCCGTGACCCAGCGCGCATCGAGCCCCGCTGGGGCCGCGGCTGCGGGCGCCTGGAAGAGGGCGAGCAAGAGCGTGAAGAATTGCGCCACCAGACGATATAATAACCACTTACCTCACCGCCCACGGCCCATGCATCAAACCATTCTCGTTCTGGATTTCGGGTCGCAGTTTACCCAGCTGATTGCGCGACGGCTGCGCGAGCTCTCGGTCTACTGCGAAATCTTGCCCTTCAACACGCCCCTCGCGGCCATCAAGGCGAAGCAGCCCATCGGGCTGATCCTGTCGGGTGGCCCGAGCAGCGTGGACGAGGAGGGCGCGCCGCACATCGAACAGGCGGTGCTCGAGCTGGGCGTGCCGACGCTCGGCGTCTGTTACGGCATGCAGTTGATGACGCACATGCTCGGCGGCACACTGGGCCGCTCCGCGCATCGCGAGTTTGGCCACGCGCTGGTGCGCCGCGATGCCGCGGTGTCGTCCCGGATGCTCAAGGGCATGCCCGACGAAATGAAAGTGTGGGCGAGCCACGGGGATTTCGTGGCCGCCGCGCCGCCCGGATTTTCGGTGCCCGCCACCAGCAACAATGCGCCGGTCGCGGTGATGGAAGCGCCCGAGCGCGGCTATTACGCGTTGCTGTTCCATCCCGAGGTCGCGCACACCGAGCGCGGCAAGGAACTGCTGAAGAACTTCGCGTTCGACGTGTGCGGCTGCACAGGTGACTGGACGATCGAGTCGTTCATCGATGAAGCCACCTGGCGCATCAAGCAGCAGGTCGGCAACGGCCGCGTCGTGTGCGGCCTCTCCGGCGGCGTCGATTCCACCGTTGCGGCGTCGATCATCCATCGCGCCATCGGCGATCACCTGCAGTGCATCTTCGTCGACAACGGATTGCTGCGCCTGAACGAAGCGCAGCAGGTCGTCGAGCGCTACAAGAAACTGAAGCTGCCCGTGCATCACGTCGATGCCACCGACATCTTCCTCGATCGGTTGGCCGGCGTGACCGATCCCGAAAAGAAGCGCAAGATCATCGGCAGCACGTTCATCGACATCTTCAACGACAAGGCCAAGGAGCTCGGCGACTTTGAATTCCTCGCGCAGGGCACGCTGTATCCCGACGTGATCGAGTCGGTGTCGGTGCGCGGGCCGTCGGCGACCATCAAGAGCCATCACAATGTCGGCGGGCTGCCCGAAGGCATGAAGTTCAAGCTGGTCGAGCCGCTGCGCGAATTGTTCAAGGACGAAGTGCGCGCCGTCGGCCGCGACCTCGGCATCGAGAAGGAATTCCTCGTCCGCCAGCCGTTCCCCGGCCCGGGCCTCGCGGTCCGCATCCTTGGCGACATCACCCGCGACAAGATTGCCTTGCTGCAGAAGGCCGATGCGATCGTCGCACACGAGGTCCGCAAGGCCGGCTGGTACGAGCGCATCTGGCAGAGCTTCGCGGTGCTGCTGCCGGTGCAGAGCGTCGGCGTGATGGGCGACGCGCGCACCTATGAATTCACGGTCGCGGTCCGCGCGGTCGAGAGCCTCGACGGCATGACCGCCGACTGGGCGCGCCTGCCGCACGACCTGCTCGCCTCGATCTCCTCGCGCATCGTCAACGAGGTGCGCGGCATCAATCGCGTCGTTTACGACATCAGTTCAAAGCCCCCCTCAACCATCGAATGGGAATGATCCCGAAGCGGAGCGAGGGCGAGAAACACTGTGTCTGAGTTCGTCCACTTACACCTGCACACCGAGTTCTCCCTGCTCGACGGCGCCTGCCGCATCGACGAGCTGCTCGATGAGGCCCAGCGGCTGAAGATGCCGGCGCTCGCCGTCACCGAGCACGGCAACATGTTCTCGGCGGTGTCTTTCCATGATGCGGCGCGCAAGCGCGGCATCAATCCCATCCTCGGTTGCGAGGTCTACGTCGCCCCGGGCGATCGGCGGGACAAGAGCGGCACGCCTGGTGAAACGGCCAACCACCTGGTGCTCCTCGCCGAGAACGAGAAGGGCTTCAAGAATCTCATCAAGCTCGTCTCCTCGGGTTACACCGAGGGCTTCTACTACAAGCCGCGCATCGACAAGCAGCTCCTCGCGCAACATGCCGAGGGTTTGATTGGATTGAGCAGCTGCCTCAAGGGCGAGGTCGCCAGCGAGATTCGTTCGGAGCAGGCGAAGAAGGCCCTGGCCGCGGCGGCGCAGTATCGCGACATCCTCGGCAAGGGCAATTTTTTCCTCGAGATGCAGTTCCAGGGCATCGAAGAGCAGCGCATCGTCAACAACGGCCTGCTGCCGATCGCGAAAGACCTGAACATGCCGCTCGTCGTGACCAACGACGTGCATTACCTGCGCCACGGCGATCACAAGCCGCACGACATCCTGCTGTGCATCGGCACCGGCAAGTCGGTGAACGATTCGAATCGCCTGAAGTATCACGGGGACCAGTTCTTCCTGAAGACCGCCGAAGAAATGGCGCTGGTCTTCGGCGATTACCCCGAGGCGATGAAGAACACGCTGCTGATCGCCGAGCGCTGCAACGTGACGATCCCGTCGGGCGAGAACCACCTCCCGAATTTCGCCGTGCCCGAAGGCTTCAAGCTCGACGACTACTTCGAGCACGTCACGCGCCAGGGCTACGCGCAGCGCATGGAGCGCCTGCGGCAGCTCGACGCGGAAGGGAAGTTGCGCCACACGCTCGCGCAGTACGACGAGCGCCTCGCCTACGAGATCGCGATGATCAAGCAGATGGGGTACCCGGGGTACTTCATGATCGTCTGGGATTTCATCCGCTACGCGCGCGAGAAGGGCATTCCCGTCGGGCCGGGCCGTGGTTCGGCGGCGGGCAGCCTGGCGGCATGGGCGCTGCGCATCACCGATGTCGATCCGCTTTATTACGACCTGATTTTCGAACGCTTCCTGAATCCGGAGCGCGTGTCGCTCCCCGATATCGACGTCGACTTCTGTGAACGGCGCCGCGGTGAGGTGATCTCGTACGTGACCGAGAAGTACGGCCGCGAAAACGTCTCGCAGATCATCACCTTCGGCACCATGAAGGCGAAGGCCGTGATTCGCGACGTCGGCCGCGTCATGGACATGCCGTACGCGGATGTCGATCGCATCGCCAAGCAGATCCCGCCGGCGCTCGACATGACGCTCGACAAGGCGCTCGCCGAGAATCCGGTGCTGCGCGACATGGCGCGCAACGACTCGCGCGTCAACGACGTGCTCGAAATGGGCAAGCGCCTCGAAGGCGTGTCGAGAAACGCCGGCGTCCACGCCGCCGGCGTCGTCATTGCGCCCGGCCCGATCAGCGATTACGCGCCGCTCTTCAAGAGCAACCGCGACGAAATCACGACCCAGTGGGCGATGAAAGAGGTCGAGCGCGTCGGCCTCCTGAAGATGGACTTCCTGGGCTTGAGCACGCTGACGCTCATCCAGGACGCGCTCGACGAGATCAAGCGCACCGAAGGCATCGTCCTCGACATCGACAACATTCCGCTCGACGATGCGAAGACGTATCAGTTGTTCGTCGACGGCCAGACCTACGGCATCTTCCAGTTCGAGAGCTCGGGCATGCGCGAAATCCTGCGGCGCGCCAAGCCGCAGCGATTGGAAGACCTGATTGCCATGAACGCGCTCTACCGTCCCGGCCCGCTCAAGGGCGGCATGGTCGACGACTACATCAACCGCAAGGCCGGCCGCAGCGACGTCAAGTACGAGCTGGCGGCGCTCGAGCCGATCCTCGCGGACACTTACGGCGTCATCGCATACCAGGAACAGGTCATGCGCATGGCGTCGGTCCTGGCCGGCTTCACGATGGGCCAGTCCGACGTGCTCCGCAAGGCCATGGGTAAGAAAGACCCCAAGGTCATGGCCAAGCAGCGCGAGGCGTTCATGAGCGGCGCGCTCGCGAAGGGCGTCAGCGAGAAGAAGGCCAGCAAGATCTTCGAGCTGATGGAATTCTTCGCCGGGTACGGCTTCAACAAGTCGCACTCGACGGCGTATGCGTTCCTCGCGTATCAGACCGCATACCTCAAGGCGAACTTTCCGAAGCACTTCGCCGCGGCGCTGCTGACGATCGAAGCGGCCAATACCGACAAGCTGGCGGTCTACATCGCGGAGTCACGCGAGCGCGGCATCGCGGTGTTGCCGCCGGACATCAACCAGAGCCAGCTGCACTTCACCGTCGTGCCCGAAGGCGTGCGCTTCGGCCTGACGGCGATCAAGGGCCTGGGCGAGGGCGCGATCAACGCCATCATTGCCGTGCGCGAACGCACCGGCGCTGTCACCTCGCTCCATCAACTCTGCGAAGAGCTCGACCTCCGCATCGTCAACAAGAAGGTGCTGGAAGCGCTGGTGCGTTCGGGCGCCTGCGATGGCCTGATTCCCGCGGGCATCGGCCTGCCGGCCGGCCGCGCCAAGCTGTTTGGCGCCGTCGACAGCGTGATCGAACACAGCAACCGCACGCAGCGCGACCGCGATCTCGGCCAGTCGGATCTGTTCGGCGGTGGAGACGAGGGCAGTCTCTCGATCATTCGCCTCCCCGATTCAGCGCCATGGACCGAGATGGAGCTCCTCACCAACGAGAAGGAGGCGCTCGGTCTTTACTTGAGCGGCCACCCGATCGATCGTCATGCCGACAACCTGCGCGCCTTTGGCGCGAAGACCGTCGGCGACCTGACGATGACGGAGATTCCGCAGAGCACGGATGGCGCGCCGGGCCGGCTGGTCATCGAGGATGTTTACGTGGGCGGCATCGCCGGCGGGTTCCGCGGATTGAAGACCAAGAAGGGCGACGCGATGTGCGTCTTTACCCTCGAAGATCACCAGGGTTCGGTCGAAGTCGTCGTGTTCCCGGAAATGTACGGGCGTCATCGCGGCCTGATCGAAAACGGCGCCTTGCTGCTGGTGCGCGGCAAGTTCGAGCGCGATGAAGAGAACTCGCGCTTCCAGTGCACCGACATTCTTCCCCTGGCGGCGCTCCGGGAGCGCCTCTCCCGCGGTGTCCGGATCCGGTTGAAGAGCACCTGTCCGCGTGAGACGATTGAAGCGCTCTGGGAAGTGATGACCAAGCACCGCGGCGATCGACCGGTGGCCGTTGAAGTGGAAATGAACGGCGGCTCGCGCCACGTCATTGTCCGCGCCGAGGTCACGCAGTCGATTCGCGTGCGCACATCGGAACAATTTGTCACTGACGTGGAGCGGCTGTGTGGTGTTGGATCGGTAACGATTCATTCTTGATCCCCTGATCCCTGATCCCTGCTTATGCCTGATCTTCTAGACTTCGAAGAACCCATCGGAGAGTTGCTGGCCGAGATCGAAGCGCTGGCCTCGCTCGAGCCAAGCGCCGATCGCGATCGCGAGATCGCGCGCCTCGAGAGCCGCGTCAACGCAATGCGTGGCGACCTCTATCGCAACCTGACGCCGTGGCAGCGCGTCCAGGTCGCGCGGCATCCGCTCCGTCCGACCACCCTCGACTACGTCGAGCGGTTGTTCACCGACTTCGTCGAACTGCATGGCGATCGCCGCTTCGCCGACGATCACGCCATCGTCACCGGCACGGCGTACTACAAGAAACGCCCGATTCTCGTCGTCGGCCACCAGAAGGGCAGCGACACCAAGCAGAAGATCTACCGCAACTTCGGCTACGCGCGGCCCGACGGCTATCGCAAGGCATTGCGGACGATGGAGATGGCGCAGAAGTTCAAGCGGCCGATCGTCTGCTTCGTGGATACGCCGGCGGCGTACCCCGGCATCGAGTCGGAAGAGCGCGGCGTCGCGGAAGCGATCGCGGTCAATCTTCGCGAGATGGCGATGCTCGAAGTGCCGGTGATCGTCATCGTCCACGGCGAGGGCGGCAGCGGCGGCGCCCTTGGCATTGCTGTCGGCGACCGCATCCTGATGCACGAGTTCGCGATCTACAGCGTGATCCCTCCCGAAGGCTGCGCCGCCATTCTGTGGCGCGACCCGAGCAAGAAGGTCGAGGCCGCGACGGCGTTGAAGATCACCGCGCCGGACCTGCTGGGCCTTGGCATCATCGACGAGATCGTCAACGAGCCCGTCGGCGGCGCGCACACCGATCCGGCGCAGGCCACGGCGCTCCTCGATATCGCGCTGTCACGCGCGCTCGCCGAAGTGTCGGCGATGGATGTGGAAACACGCTTGAACGCCCGCTACGACAAATTCCGCAAGATGGGCTCGGTTGGAATCATTGACGCGTAGAGGCGGGTTGACGCGTAAAGGCGGGTTGACGCGTAGAGGCGGGTCTTCAGACCCGCCTGCATAAGATGGCCGTCCCTCCAATCTGGAACACCAAGCCGCACGACGAGGCCGCTGCAACAGCCCTCGCGCAGGCGCTCGGGGTGTCGGCGATCACCGCCCGGCTGCTGGCGATTCGCGGCATCACCGATCCGGATGAAGCGTCGCGCTTCCTGAATCCCACGCTCGCTCAGCTTCACGATCCCCTCAAGCTCGCCGGCCTTGAAGCCGCGGTCGATCGTCTCGAACTCGCCATCACCAATCGCGAGCGCATCTCCGTGCACGGCGACTACGACGTCGACGGCATCACCTCGACGGTGATTCTTCGCCGCGCCCTCGAACTGCTGGGCGGCAACGTTGGCCATTTCATTCCCGAACGGCTGACCGACGGCTACGGCCTGCAGCCGAATACGATCGATCGATTGCACGCCGAAGGCGTCAAGCTGATCGTCTCGGTGGACTGCGGCATCCGCGCTCCCGAGGCCGCGCGACGCGCCCGCGAGTTGGGCGTCGACCTGATCATCACCGACCATCACGAACCCGACGATGAACTGCCGGATGCGTGTGCGGTCGTCAATCCGAAACGCCACGATTGCACCTACCCCGACAAGAACCTGGCGGGTGTCGGCGTAGCGCTGAAGCTGGTGCAGGCGCTCTGCGCGCGAGCGGGGAAGTCGGCCTGGCTGCCGGCGTTCGTCAAGATCGCCTCGATCGGCACACTCGCTGACGTCGTGCCCCTGGTTGGTGAGAACCGCATCATCGCCAAGCTCGGGCTGCAGATGCTGACCAAGGGGCCGCACAAGGTCGGCCTCCGCGCGCTGCTCGAAGCCGCCGGCCTCAACGGCAAGACCATCGACAGTTATCACATCGGGTTCATGGTGGCGCCACGCATCAACGCCGCCGGCCGCATGAGCACGCCGGACATCGCCACGCGATTGTTGCTGGCATCGGACGAGGGCATGGCCGATGAAGCCAAGGCGCTCGCCGGCCAGCTCGAAGAGGAAAACACCAAGCGCCGGGCCGAAGACCAGGACATCCTCGCCAAGGCGAAGAAGATCGTCGAGACCGATCCTGAAGTCGGATCGCGCAGCGTCCTGGTCGTCGCCGGCGAAGGCTGGCACCGCGGCGTCATCGGCATCGTCGCGTCGAAGATCGTCGATGCGTTCTATCGGCCGGCGATCGTCTTGTCGATCGACGGCGACGTCGCGCACGGATCCTGCCGCAGTATTTCGGGCTTCAACATGCTGGCGGCGCTGGAGTCGTGCGCGCCGCTGATGGAACGGTTCGGCGGCCACAAGGCGGCGGCCGGGCTGCAGATCAAAACCTCTCGCATCAAGGAATTCCGGCAGGCGGTGAACGAACACGCCGACGCGATTCTCGGCCCGGATGATCTCCGTCCGTCGCTGTGGCTCGATGGCCCGCTGGCGTTCAGCGACATCAGCGATCGCGTGATACAGGAATTCGCCTCGCTGGCGCCGTTTGGTCCTGGTAATCCCAAGCCGCGCTTCCATACCGGGCCCGTCTCGATCGTCGACGGCCCGCGGATCCTCAAAGACCGTCACCTCAAGCTGAGCGTCAAACAGAATGGCCGCGTCATCCGCGCCATCCAGTGGAATGCCTCTGAACGCGAAGCGCATCTCGTCGCCAAGAAAGAGGGCGTCGAGATCGCCTACACGGTCGAAGAGAACGAATACATGGGCAACAAATACGTGGAGCTGAGGCTGGAAGACTTCCGCTAGTGCCGTCATTCGCCGCCGCGATCATCGCGTCGCTTGTCGGATGGATCCTCGATGCCCTGATCGAGCCATTTTTCGGCATCGGCACCCGCATCATCATCGGCCTGATCTTCTCCACCTACGTCTACATCTATGCCCGCAACTGGCTGATCCGATTGAGGGACGGCGGCTAGATCAAAGGTTGGTACAATCAATTCGTGGCTAGGTGGCAGCGGCAGGCACGGTGGGTGTTGGCAATCGTCGCCATCGGTGTCATTGCCGCCGTGGGCTACACGATGCGGCCGCGCGAAGCCGTCATGCCCCCGCCCAAACTGGAGCGGATCGATCCCAAGGCCGCCGTTGAAACCATCGGCGGCGACGCCATCCAGCTCAAGGGCGAGCAGCGCAACCTCCGGGTGGAGTTTGCGTCGCAGACCAGCAATGCCGACGGCGAAACCAAGCTGCACGGCGTCAAGATCACCGTCGAGAATCGCGGCGGCCGCAATTACGAAGTCACCGGCAAGGAAGCGTTCGTCGGCAAGCAGAACAGCTCCTTTGATGTGCGCGGCGACGTCAAGCTGCAGACCAGCGATGGCCTCATCGCCACGAGCCAGCAAGCCACCTACGTCGATGCCGAGAAAATGGTGCGCGTGCCTGGCGACGTGAAGTTCAACCGCGGGCGCATGAGCGGCTCCGGCATCGGCTTCACCTACGACGAGCAACGCGACACGATGTGGATCCTCGACCAGGCCGACGTCAAGTTCGCGGCCGAGGGCACGGCCGGTCCGATGGCGTTCAACTCGGGCACTTTCGGCTTCGCGCGCCGCGATCGCTACATGCGTTTCGAAAAAGGCATGCACATGGATCGCGAAGGCGAGCTGATGGACGCGAACAGCGCGATGGTCCGCCTGTTTCCCGATCGCGACGAGCCCGATTACATCGAGTTGCGCGAGAACGCGAAGGTCACCGGCGGCCCGAACAGCAGCGCGCTGCGCTCGATGTCCGCGCGCGACATCAACCTGGATTATGCGGACGACGGCCGGACGCTGCAGAACGCGACGCTGGCCGGCACCGCCCTGATTCAACTCGCGAACAAGGATCGTTCAGCAGGGCAGACGCTTGGCGGCGGATTCATGGAGATCGGCCTCGAACCCGATGGCAGCGTGCGCAGCCTGTCGACGCGCGACTCGGTGACGGTTTCGCTGCCGGCGACGAAAGACACGGCGGCCCGAACGATCCGGTCGAACTCGCTGACCGCGGCGGGCACGCCGCAGGGCATACGCGACATGAAGTTCACGGAAGGTGTCGAGTATCGCGAGGCCGCGACCAGGACGCAGGGCGCTCGAATCGCGCGAGCCAAAAGCCTCGACGCGCAGCTCGATCCGGCGGCCGGCACGCTCGAACAGGCGAAGTTCACCGGCAACTTCGACTTCACCGACGGCCCGATGCACGCGAAGAGCAGCGATGCCGTCTACAGCATCACCGCTGGCACGCTGGCGCTGACCGGCAAGGACATTACGCCCGAGATGAGCGACGAAGCGGTGACGCTCCTCGCCGAGACAATCGACGTCACCCTGAACCCTCGCAAGATGCTCGCCAAGGGCAATGTCCGCAGCACCTTGCTCCCGCCGAAGAAGGCCGCGGCCAACGCGCCGGCGACGAAACGCCCCGCACTCCTGGGCGACAAGGATCCGGTCAGCATCCTCAGTAATTCGCTGACCTACGATGAAGCGGTCAAGAAGGCCGACTACGCCGGGCAGACGCGATTGCTGCAGGGCCAGACGACGATTAACGCCGACAAGCTGACGTTGGATGAAACCAAGGGCGATCTCACCGCGACCGGCAAGGTAATCACCAACCTCGTCATCGCCAACAAGCAGGCGGACCCGGCCGTGAAATCGAAGCCCACCATCGCGCGCGCCGAGTCGTTCACCTATTCAGACGACTCGCGCAAGGCGACCTACACCACGACCGCGCAACTCGACGGCGACCAGGGCAACCTCAGCGCCACGAAACTGGAACTGCAGTTGGCCAAGGAAGAGAACTCGCTCGAGCGGCTCCAGGCCACCGGCGCCGTCACCGCGATCGTCGATCGCCGCACCGTTACGGGCACGGAGTTGAACTATTCACCCACCGACGACAAATACGTCGTTCTCGGCACACCGGTGAAGATGATCGACGCCGAATGCCAGGAGACCAGCGGCAAGACGTTGACCTTCTGGAAGGCGTCCGATAGAGTCCAAGTCGACGGCAACAACGAAGTCCGCACGCAGACCAAGGGCGGCGGCAAGTGCACCGCCGCGCCCCCGAAGTGAACGCCCCGCCGGCTGCGGGGCCAAGAGACATGCCTTCGACACTCCGCACACACGAACTCACCAAGTCCTACAGTGGCCGCACCGTCGTGCGCGGCGTGAGCCTCGAGGTCAAGTCCGGCGAAGTCGTCGGACTGCTCGGCCCCAATGGAGCGGGGAAGACCACGACCTTTTACATGACGGTAGGCTTGACGGCGCCGGATTCCGGAGGCGTCGAACTCGACGGCATCGATGTCACCGACGACCCGATGTATGTCCGCGCGCGCAAGGGCATCGGCTACCTGCCACAGGAGCCGTCGATCTTCCGCGGCCTCACCGTCGAGCAGAACATCATGGCGATCCTCGAGACGCTGGATCTCAGCGCCAGTGAACGCAGAAGCAAGTTGCGCGAGCTGCTCGCCGAACTCGGGCTCACGCCGCTCGCGAATTCCGCCGCGTACACGTTATCGGGCGGCGAGCGCCGCCGCGCCGAGATCACGCGCGCACTGGTGATGAACCCGCGCTTCATGCTCCTGGACGAACCCTTTGCCGGCATCGACCCGATCGCCGTGTCGGAAATCCAGAAGATCATCTTCCACCTCAAGGAACGTGGCATCGGCATCCTGATCACCGACCACAACGTCCTGCAGACCCTGAAGATTACCGACCGGGCGTACATCGTCACCGACGGCGCCATTTTCCGCAGCGGCACCCCCGCCGAGCTTGCCGCTGACGAAGAAGTCCGTCGGATTTACCTCGGGACTGATTTCCGACTGGACTAAGATTGGATTAGCCCATGGGGATCCAGCAGAAGCTTCAGACGAAGCTCGCGCAAAAACTAATCCTGACTCCGTCGCTTCAGCAGGCGATCAAGCTCCTGCCGATGTCGACCCTGGAGTTAGCGGATCTCCTTAACCAAGAGGTCGTCGAAAATCCGCTCCTGGAAGAAGTGCCTACCGAAGAGCTTCAGGCCGCGGAGCCCACGCCCCAGGAAAAAGAAGGCGGCGAGGACAAGACCAAGGAGAAGACCGACCCTTGGGACGACGCCGACTACGAATACTTCTTTGGCGATTACCTGGACGACGGCTACAAGCCGCGCGCGCCGCAGGAGGTCAAAGAACTGCCGCCGATCGAGAACACGCTCTCGACCAGTTCCTCGCTGACCGATCACCTCGAATGGCAGTTGTCGCTGCAGACCGCCGACGACAGCGTTCGCGAGATCGGCGAAGCGATTGTCGGCAACCTCGATGACGACGGGTATCTGGTCGCGTCGGTGGATGAAATTGCCTCGATGGGCCCGTGGGCGGTCGACAAGGTCGAAGAAGCGCTGCGCTTGATCCAGGGCTTCGATCCGATCGGCGTCGCGGCGCGCGACCTCCAGGAATGCCTGACGCTGCAGATCAAGCACCTGCATCTCGAAGGCACGCCCACGGAGAAGATCGTCTCCGAGCACCTGCGGTTGTTGCACAACCACCAGATGCCGGAACTGGCGCGCAAGCTGAACCTGACGATCGAAGAGCTCAAGACCCACGTCGAGATCATCCAGCACCTCGATCCGAAACCCGGCAGCCGCTTCAATCCGCAGCCGTCGCAGTACGTCATTCCGGACGTCTACATCATCAAGGTCGAAGACCAGTACGTCGCCGTGCTGAACGAAGACGGCTTGCCGCAGTTGCGCATCAGCCCGACGTATCGCCGCCTGCTCGACAAGGGCGCCGCCGAAAACAGCGACGAGACGCGCGCCTACGTGAAGGACAAGTTCCGCTCGGCGCTGTGGCTGATCAAGTCGGTGGAGCAGCGCCAGAAGACGATCCATAAGGTCGCCACCAGCATCTGCAATTTCCAGCGCGACTTCCTCGACCACGGCATCGAGCACCTGCGGCCGCTGGTGCTGCGCGACGTCGCCAACGACATCGGCATGCACGAATCGACCGTCAGCCGCGTCGTGACGAACAAGTACATGCACACGCCCCAGGGCGTGTTCGAAATGAAGTACTTCTTCCACAGCGGCATCAGCAGCTCCTACGGCGATGCGGTGTCGTCGGTGACGATCAAGAACCGCATCAAGAAGATCATCGAAGGCGAAGACCCCAAGAAGCCGCTCAGCGACTCGAAGATCGTGAACATCCTCCAGCGCGAAGGCCTGATGCTGGCGCGGCGCACGATTGCGAAGTATCGGGAAGAGCTGAAGATTCCGACTTCCAACCAGCGAAAAGTTCTATTCTAGGGACATGACGCCGGCCGTCACGGTTCGAGGGTTGCTCGACGCGCGACCCGAATCGGTTGGTCTCACCATTGAAGTCGTCGCCGGCGCCGCGGGTCTGAACCGCGCGATTACCAGCCCCTATATCCAGAAGACCGGCCTGGCCCTGGCCGGGTTCCATGAATACCTGCAAGCCGGCCGCATCCTGCTGTTCGGCGAGAGCGAAGTCCGCTTTCTCGAGAGCCTCGACCCGGCGGCGCGGCGCCAGGCGCTGGCCAAGTGCTTCAGCGCGGAATTGCCGTGCCTGCTCGTGACCGGCGGCGCCGACATCGCCCCGGAAGTGATCCTCGAAGGTGAGCACGCCGGCGTGCCGGTGCTGCGCACCAGCGTCCGGACGGCCGCGGCAATCGGCAAGCTGACCGCGGTGCTCGAGGATCGCCTCGCGCATCGCGAGATCATTCACGGGGTGCTGATCGACATCCTCGGCCTCGGCGTGTTGATCGTCGGCGACAGCGGCATCGGCAAGAGCGAATGCGCGCTCGACCTGGTGGTGCGCGGTCATCGCCTGGTCGCGGACGACACCGTCGAAGTGCGGCGGCGCGCCGAATCGATCGTGATCGGCGCGTGCCCGGAACTGACGCGGCACCACATGGAAGTGCGCGGCCTCGGCTTGATCAATATCCGCGACCTGTTCGGCGTCGCGTCGACGCGCACATCGAAGCGCATCGAACTGGTCGTGCAGCTCGATCGCTGGGACGAAGGCCGCGAATACGACCGCCTCGGTCTCGATGAGGCGCAATACGATCTGCTGGGCCTGAAGGTGCCGTTGATTCGCATGCCGGTCGCCACCGGCCGCAACCTGGCCATCCTCGTCGAAGTCGCCGCGCGCAATCAGCTGTTACGGATGCGCGGCATCAACGCCGCGCGCGAACTGGTCGCCCGGCTCGACGAGAGCCTGGCGCGGCAGGCGCCCGGCCCAGCCGCACCACCGCACCCGGGCACGCCCGAGGAAGACGAGGAGCTCGCGTGAGCAAGTCGAGGATCGACACCAGCTGGGCCCGCTTCATCGTCCTCACCGGCTTGTCCGGCTCCGGCAAGTCGCAGGCCATCCGGGCGCTGGAGGATCTCGGCTACTACTGCGTCGACAACCTGCCGGTGTCGCTCCTGCCGGTGATGGGCGAGCTGGCGGAACGGCAAACCGAACACAACCGCGTCGCGGTGGTGATGGACATTCGCGAACCGCGCTTTGTCAGCGACTTCCCGCGCGTCTATCGCAAGCTGAAGACCAACCGGCATCTCAGCTCCCGATTGATCTTCCTCGAAGCGGGCCAGGCCGAACTGGTCAGGCGCTTCAGCGAGACCCGGCGGCCGCATCCGTTGGCGCCCGATCGGCCGATCACCGAAGGCTTGTCGGAAGAACGCGCCTCGCTGCGCCAGATCCGCAGCATGGCCGACAAGGTCATCGATACCTCGAAGCTCAACGTGCATGAGCTGCGTCAGCAGTTGCGCGAGCTGGTCAGTGGACACAAGCAGGCCTCGAAGCTGGTGTTGACGATCCTCAGCTTCGGGTTCCAGAATGGCCCTCCGGCGGAGGCCGACTTGATGTTCGACGTCAGGTTCCTCAAGAACCCGCACTGGGTGCCGACCCTGCGACCGCTGACCGGCAAAGATCCGGCGGTGGCGGCTTACATCCGCCGCCAGCCGACCGCGCGCGCGGCGATCAAGAAGCTGTCGTCGCTGCTGCGATGGATGGTGCCCCTGTATGTGCAGGAAGGGAAGAGCTACCTGACAATCGCGGTCGGCTGCACCGGCGGCAAGCATCGATCGGTCTACATGGCTGAAGCACTCAAGCGAGAATTGCACGGGCTCAAGGGCATCTCGATCAGGGTCGCGCACCGCGACCTGGTGAAAGCCCGATGATCGGCGTCGTCGTCGTCACGCACGGTCAACTGGCGACCGAGCTCGTCAACGCGGCGGAGACGATCGTCGGTGATCTCCCGAATTTCTTTGCCGTCTCGATCGGCTGGCACGAGGACGTCCAGGACGCGCGCGAGGAGATCGCGGCCGCGATCGAGAAGGTGAAACGGCCGGGCGGCGTGTTGATCGCAACCGACATGTTCGGCGGCACGCCCGCGAACCTCGGCATCACCTTCCTCGAGACCGACAAGGTGGAAGTGGTCACCGGCGTCAACCTGCCGATGCTGATCAAGGCGGCCAGCCTGAAGGAGCCGGCCTCGCTCACCGAGATCGCGCGCAACTTGCGCGAGCATGGCCGCAACGCCATCTGGGTCGCCTCGGACCTGCTCACCTCGAGCGAGCCAGAGCCGAAGGCATGATGGCGCGCGAGTGCGTGATTCGAAACCGGCTCGGCCTCCACGCCAGGGCCGCCGCCAAGTTCGTGCATACCGCGACGCGCTTCACCTCGCAGATTCGCATCAGCCGTGACGGCCGCACCATGGACGGCAAGAGCATCATGGGCATCCTGCTGCTGGCCGCGGCCGCCGGCAGCTCGGTGACCATCACCGCCGACGGCAGCGACGAGTCCGCGGCGATCGACGCGCTCTGCCAGCTCGTCGAAGGCGGCTTCGGAGAAGAACTATGGAACGCCTGACCGGCATCGGCGTCTCCGCCGGTATCGTCGTCGGCCGGGCCGTGATCCTGACGCAGCGCACCGAAGTGATGCGCTTCCCGATCCCGCCGGAGCGCGTCGATCGTGAAGTCGCGGCGCTCCTCGCCGCGCGCGATCAATCGCGCCGGCAGTTACAGGACATCAGCACCCACGTGGCGCAGGGACCGGGCGGTGAGCTGGCCGCGCTGTTCGATGCGCAGATCCTGATGCTCGACGACCCGATGTTGATCGGCCGCGCCGAAGAGATCATCCGCACCGAACGCGTCAATGCGGCGTGGGCGGTGCACCGCGCCTACGAATCGCTCTACGAGCTGTTCTCGTCGATGGAGGACCCGTACCTGCGCGAGCGCGAAGGTGACGTCGCCGACGTGGCCGGACGCCTGCGGATGAACCTGCGCCACGGCGCGCGCGGGCCGCGTGAGCTCCTCAGCCAGATCGACGGCCCGGCGGTGCTGATCGCCGACGAATTGACCGCCTCGGTGGCGGCGCAACTCGATTGGTCGCGCGTGCAGGCGTTTGCCACCGACGCCGGCAGCCGCACCTATCACACCGCGATTCTCGCGCGATCGTTGAAGGTCCCGGCGATCGTCGGATTGCACGACGCGTCGCTGCGCGTCGCCGCCGGCACTCCGGTGATCCTTGACGGCACGACGGGCGAACTGGTCGTGGCACCGGCGCCCGAGCTGATCGACGAGGCGCATCGCCGCGCGACGCGGCCTCGCCGGCGCGGCCAGCCGCCGGGCGACTCCGGCCCGGTCGCGACGAGCGACGGCGTCCGCATCCGGCTTGAAGCCAACATCGAGCTCCTCGAGGATCTCGAATACCTGAACGAGTACGGCGCCGAAGGCGTCGGGCTGTATCGATCCGAGTTCATGCTGTCGGGACGTCCGCTCGACAGCGTCACCGAAGACGAGCAGTACTCGATGTATCGCAACCTGCTCGAACAGGTGGCGCCCCGGCCGGTGACGATCCGGACGTTCGACCTCGACGAACGCCAGCTCGGTCGCGATCAGTCGCGCACCGAACGGCGGCGCACCCGGCCGGGCCTGCGCGGCCTGCGCCTCGGTCTTGCGAATCCAGAAGGACTGCGCACGCAGCTGCGCGCCCTGGTGAGGGCGTCGGCGCACGGGCCGCTCCGCATCATGTTCCCGTTCGTGACGGCCGTTGAGGAAGTGCGGCAGGCACGCGCGATCCTGGCGGAGATTCAGCAGGGCCTGCCGGTGGCGCGCGATCGCATGATGGTCGGCGCAATGATCGAGATTCCGTCGGCGGCACTCGCCGCGGATCTGCTCGCGGCGGATGTTGATTTCTTCACGATCGGCACCAACGATCTGATCCAGTACACCCTGGCCGTCGATCGCACCGACGACCGTATGTCGGATCTCTACGAGCCGTTGCATCCCGCGGTGTTGCGATTGATTCGCCTGGTGCGCCGCGCGGCCGGCCGTCAACGCATTCCGGTATCGCTGTGCGGCGAGATGGCCTCCGATCCGGCGCTGGTCGGCCTGCTGGTCGGCCTGGGCCTCACGGAATTCAGCATGACCCCCGGCGCGATCCCGATCGTCCGACAGGTCGTCCAGGAGATGAGCGCCGCGGAGGCGCGCCGGCTCGCCGGCCACGTGCTGCGCCTGGCGACCGCCGCTGAAATCGAACAATACTTATTTGACGCGCTGGCCGCGTCCGCCATTCAAAGGAGCCCGTTGTCTTGAGTCACCAGCAACCGTTGCATCGCGTCGAAAAGCCCTGGGGCTATGAAGTGTGGTGGGCGCGCACCGACCGTTACGTCGGCAAGCAGATTCACATCAACAAGGGCCACGCGCTGAGCCTGCAGTACCACAACCAGAAGGACGAGACCATCTTCGTGTGGTCGGGCAAGATGCTGTTCGAACGGGAAATCGACGGCAAGCTGGTCGCGACCGAAATGGGGCCAGGAGATGCCGTGCACGTGACTCCGCCGACGGTGCACCGGATGACCGCGATCGAAGATACGGATGTCTTTGAAGTCTCGACCCCCGAAACGGACGATGTCGTCCGCCTCGAGGATCGATATGGTCGAAAAGGAACCTAGAACTTTAAAGTTTAAACTTTAAACTTTAAACTTCAAAAAGGTATGTCGTCGTCGGTGACGGGCGCGGCGTTGGCCATCGGATCCTGGTAGCCGCCACTGTCACCACGATCGACCTGTTTGTCGCCGCCACGGCCGCCGCCGCCGAGCAGCACGATCTTGTCGGCCTTCACTTCGGTCGTGTAGTGCTTCTGGCCGTCCTTTTCCCACTGGCGGGTCTGCAGGCGGCCTTCGAGATAAATCTGCTTGCCCTTCACGAGGTAGGGCTGCAGCGAATCCGCCGCCTTGCCCCACAGCACGATGCGGTGCCACTCGGTCTGTTCTTTCTTCTCACCTTCGCGCGACGTCCAGTTTTCGGTGGTGGCAATGCTGAAGCTCGCCACCGACTGACCGCCTGGTGTGACGCGCACTTCGGCGTCCTTGCCGAGGTTGCCCACCAGAATCACCTTGTTCACACTGCCCATATCACTGCCTCTTTCTCCACGTATTCACGTTGTTGTGCATGTATTCGATCGATCAGATTGTGGTGTTGAGATCCTCTCACGCCGCCGTGACAGATCGGGTCCCACCTACGCGCCATGCGCTACGGTGGGCAGGCTAGCCCCTCGGCTTGCCGCGGTTGAGCCGGTCGATTTGCTGCTTGGCCATCCGCGCCATGTCGTGATCGGGGAAAGTCTTCATCAGCGTCTCGAAGGACTCGCGCGCGCGATCGGTCTGGCCCATCGCGCTGAGCGCGATGCCGCGCTTGTAGTACGCGTCCGGCACCCGATCGCCCTTCGGATAATTGGTGATGACGCGGTTATACGCGTCGACCGCTTCCGGGAACTTGCCGTCCTGCTGATAGCACTCGCCGACATACCACTGCGCATCGTCCGACAAGTCGGTGCGCGGGAAGTTGGTGAGGTACTGGCCGAAGCCTTCCACGCACAGCACCCATTGGCCGGCGGTGAAGTCCGCGAGCGAGGTGTTGTACATCCGCGCCGGCGTCATGCCCGGCGCCAGCACCACGGGAGGCGTCGTCGATGGGGCAGTGGCCGCAGGCGAGCCGCCGGATGCCGACGCCGCGCCCGGATCGACCGGCGCCGCCGGCGCCTGGATCATTTGCGGAATGGCGAGGCGCAAGGCCTCGACTTCCTGCGACAGGCTGCTGATGCGGACCGTGTTCTCGTCGATGCGCTCGCGAACGACCCGCAGATCGCTGCCGAACTGATCGACCGCCAGCTTCTGATCCGCGAACGACTTGCGGGTTGAGCCGGCCTGTTCATCGATGCGCGCGTTGATCGCCTTCAGCGTCGCCGTCAGTTGATCGACCGCGGCCACCACTTGTTGCTGGAGCTGCTGCGTTTGCTCCTGCAACATGCGGATGTCGGCCATCATCTGCATTTCACGGCGCGACTGTGCCGCGGCCGGGCTGGCGAGCGTCAACAACAACGCAAGCCCCACGCCCCAAATCCCAAGCCCCTGGATGATTCTCGGCTTCATACGTCCATCTTACTTTGCCGTAATCACGAAGTGGGCGCGGCGGTTCTTGGACCACGCGGCGTCTTCATGACCGGCATCGAACGGGAACTCCTTGCCGTAGCTGACGGTGCGGACGCGGTCCGCGGGAATCCCCAGCGACACCAGGTAGTTCTTCGCAGCCAGCGCGCGACGCTCGCCGAGCGCCAGGTTGTACTCGGCGGTACCGCGCTCATCGCAATGGCCCTCGATGGTGATCTGCATCGTCGGGTATTTCTTCAGCACGGCCGCGTTGGCCTGCAGCACCTGCTGTCCTTCGGGGCTGACGTCGGCACTGTCGAGCAGGTAGAACAGCGGCTTCAGCGGGGAGTCGCGATTCAGGTCGTCGATCGAGGTCGACGAAATCCGATCGTCCGCCGGCATCGTCGGCACCGGAATCGGCGTCTCGATCACCGGCTGCGGCGGCGGCGGGGGAGTCGGCGGCGGGTTGACGTCCGCGGTGTTGGACGGGGGCGGCATCGGACGGGCCACCGGCGGTTTCTTCTTTCCGCACGCGGCCACCACCACGGTGAGCAGCAGAACCAGAACCATCAGCGCCTGTGTATGTCGTCTCATATCTCTCGCCTCACCGAACCTTGTAACCCAACAGAACTAAACCTTTGGAACCCTTGGAACCCCTGGAACCTCACGGTTCTACTGCGACCAATTCGGCGTCGTGTTGTTGCCTTCGCGCGTAATCTGCCGCAGGTTCTTGCCGTCGCGATCGACCGTGAAGATCTGGCTCTTGCCCGCGCGCGTCGACATGAACGCCATGTGGCGGCCATTCGGCGCCCACGCCGGACTCTCGTTGCTGCCTTCGCCAAACGTGATCTGGCGCGTCTCGCCGGTGGCGATGCTCAGGATCTTGATGTCGAAGCCCGGCCCGGTGCGCGCCGTGAACGCAATCTCGTTCAGGGGCGGCGGCGACCACGTCGCGCGGTCCGCGTATGACTCGGACGAAATACGGCGCAGGCCCGAGCCATCCACGTTCACGACGTAGATTTGCGGCGTGCCGGTGCGCTCGGAGGTGAACGCGATCTGGTTGCCATTCGGCGACCAGGTCGGCGTCACATCGATCGAAGGATTGTTGGTGAGCCGGACGACGTTCGAGCCGTCGCGGTTCATCACGTAGATCTCGTTGTTGCCGTCGCGGTTGGACATGAAGGCGATGCGCGAACCGTCGGGCGAAAAGACCGGCAGGAAATTCTGCCCGACGCCCTTGCTCGGCGATTCCATCGTGCCGGCGTAGATGTTCGAGATCAGGATGTCGGCGATGCCGGTGCGATACGACGTGTAGGCGATCGACCGGCCGTCCGGCGACCAGCTCGGCGTGATGTTCAACGTGCGATTGATGGTGATGCGCCGCGGGTTCGCGCCGTCGTAGTCCGCCACGTAGATTTCCTTGACGTCGCGTTTCTCGACGGTGGAGATCACCGCCTCGCGATTGCGATCCGACACGAACGTCAGCTTGGTCCGCGCCACGCCGCGCACCTGGCGCTGCGACTGGTGCACGTCGTCCGCCATGGTGTGCGCATAGACGCGGGGATTGGCCGCCGAACCGGTGTACTCGCGGCCGTAACTCAGCTGGCGCGCGCGCACGCTGTAGAGGCGCAGGTCCACCTTGATGCCGGTAGCGACCTTTTGCACCGTGCCGACAATCACGCCGTCGGCGCCGAGTTCGCGCCAGCGATCGTAGGGCACGGCATCGACCGTGGCTGCGGCGGGAATGCTCTTATAGGTGTCGCGCGGAATCATGTAGAACTCGCGCTCGAAGTTCAGGTCGTCCCACAACACCTCGCTGATCACGCGGGCCGCATCCTGCGTTTCCCGGTCGCTCGACAGCGCGAGCAGCTCGGGCACCGCCAGGCGTGTCTGCGAGCCGGGATCGCCGGTGAGCGTCACGCCAACGGTCGATGGTTGCTGCTGCGGGGCGGGCGTGGCGGGCTGCTGCGCCGCGACGACCGCCGATGCGGCGACGATGGCCGCGGCGAGCAATTTCCGATGTAAGGAGTAAGTGGTCATGTCGTTTTCTCAGCGCGTGTATTCGAAATACAGGTGGACCGCCAATGCGGCCTCGGAATAACCCGCCGGCAGCGGGGGCAGTTTCGTGAGCAGCAGCGCGCGGCGCGCATATGAGTCCATGAATTCAACGCCGCTGGATTCTTCAACGGTGATGTCGGCGATCCGCCCGTCCTTCTGAATGACGAACCGCAGGTGGGTCTTGCCAACCGCGCCCAACTGGCTGTTCCAGTTGGCCTTGATCAACGATCCCATCGTCGCCAGGTAATCGGGACAACAAAAATTCGCGACCTCGAGATGCCCACCGGTGCCGCCGCCGCCCGATGACAACCCAAAGCCCATCCCCTTGGCCCCGGTCTCCGCGATCGCCGAGCCCTTCTGCACCTCGGCGCCCTTCGTCGGACGCGTGCTCCTCGGGTCCTTGGCTTCGACCTTGTTCGGCGTGGTGGTCTTCGGCGGCGCCTTGGTCGGCTCGACCATTTCCGGTGTCTTGGCCGAAGGCGGACGCACCGGTTCAATGGGTTTCTTCGGCTCGATCGGCACCGCTTGCTGAATCTGCCGCGCGCTCAGCGTTTCGATGCCCGACTTGTCGGGACTGATCGGTCCGCCCAGGCTGATCTGCATGATCGTTTCGGGCGGCTTGAACTCCGCGCCGAACCACCATGCCGGGACCAGGATAAACGCCGCCACGAGCACCACGTGCGCGACCACCGACGTCACGACCATCGAGCCGAGGCCGTCGCCCTTGTCCCCCCGCGCGATCAGAACTTCGCTGACAGCGTCCATTGGTTATTGGGCCCGCCGCTCCTGCGCGACGATGCCGACCTTTTCGATGCCGGCTTCTTTCAGGCGGCCGAACACGTCCATCAGTTCCTGGAGTTGCACGGCGCCATCACCGCGCAGGAAGACCTGTTTGTCGGTGCGTTGCTGCATCGCCTGCCGCATGCGCTCGGCGAGCGCCGCGATCGGCACGGACTCGTCATCGATAAAGATCTTCCGGTCCCTGGCATACGTTGTCGGCACCGTCACGTAGAGCGGCTTGGTGTTCGACAGCTTGTCGGCGCGGCGGGACGTCGGCAGGTTCACCTCCACGCCTTTCTGCATCATCGGTGCCGCCACCATGAAGATGATCAGCAGCACGAGCATCACGTCGACCAGCGGGATGACGTTGATCTCGGACAGGGACGTGGTGACGCGCCGGCCGCGGCGCCGCCCGCTGTTCGCGTCGGCCTGTGCCTGGATCTTGGGCACGCTAGGTGAAGTTCCTCTCGGAGATGTTCAGGAACTCGAGCGCGAAGTCGTCCATCTCGGAGGCGTAACCCTTCACCTTATAGGTGAAGTGGTTGTAGAAGTAGACGGCGGGAATGGCGGCGAACAGGCCCAGTGCCGTCGCGATCAACGCTTCCGCGATCGGCGTGCTGACGACCGCGAGGTCGGTCGAGCCCTGCGCGCCGATGTTCATGAACGCCGTCATGATCCCCCACACGGTTCCGAACAAGCCGATGAACGGCGTGATGCTCGCGGTGGTCGCGAGGAACATCACCCGCTTCTCGAGCTTGCTCACTTCGATCGAAGACGCGCGCAGCAACGCGCGGTCCACGGCCGTGATGCTCTTAAGGGTTGGACGCGGCGCAGGCGCTCCGGGACTGGCCGGCGCCGGCTGGGGGAGTCGAAGCTGGGCGGTCAGTTCCGCATACCCGGCCTGGAACATCCCGACGAGGGGACTCGATGCCAGCGACGGGCAGACGGCCTGCACTTCCGAGAACTTGGCGCTCTTCCGGAAGACCTCGATAAACGTCGAGGATTGCTTCTCGATGCCCCGGAACGTCCACCACTTGACCAGGACGATACCCCACGAGATCACCGAGAAGAGGAGTAGGAGCCCCATCACGAACTTGACGATGGGACTGGCTGAAAAAATCAGTTGAGCAAAATCTCCGGCAGCACCTCGAGCGGGCGGCATCCCACCTTCGAGTTGCACTGCCAGGAACAACAATCCAGGCGTCGGCAACAAACCCTCCGATTCGTGCTCGCGGGGCTGCGCAGTGAGTCTTGCACGCAGCGGCTGCTCGCGAGCGCAGCGTTATTCGCCCCGCTTCCGGCGGGGTTGTTACGGGGATGCGCTGCTGGGAGAGCGCCGTTCCGTGCAACCGTAGCACGCCGTGGGAAAATCTGTCAAAGCAATGATACGATGAGGGTTCCAGCTTTCGCCAAGGCATCGGCGGGCATTCCCCATGATTCGCTACCTGGCCATCCGCAACCTCGCGGTCATCGAGTCGGTGGCTGTCGATTTTGAACAATCGTTCAATATTCTTACGGGCGAGACCGGCGCGGGGAAATCGATCCTCGTCGAAGCCGTCGGGCTCCTGCTCGGAGGGCGCGCCACCCAGGACCTGATTCGCACCGGCGAAGACGTCGCCACCGTCGAAGCCATCTTCGAGACGGAAGACGGCAGCGAACTGATCGTCCGGCGCGAAATCACCTCGCAGGGACGAAGCCGGGCCTTTATCAACGGCGCCCTCGCGACCGCCGCCGCATTGAAGGACCTCTCGAATCGACTGGTCGAACTCCACGGCCAGCACGAACACCAACAACTCCTCGATCCGACCCAGCATCTTTCCTTGCTTGATTCGTGGGCGAACCTCGCTGGGCTGAGAGCGGAAGTGTCCGCCGCGTTCGGGAACGTCCGCACGTTGCGCGAACATCTCGATCGACTGCGGATGGACGATCGCGAGCGGGCGGCGCGGCTCGATCTGGTCGAGTTCCAGCTTGGCGAGTTACAGAAGGCGAAGCTGGTGGTGGGCGAGGACGAAACGTTGACCGCCGAACGCCAGCTCCTTCGCAGCGCCGACACCATCCAGCGGCTCTGCGGCGAGAGCTACGCTGAACTCTACGACACCGAAGAAGCGGCGCTGGTCGTCCTCGGCCGCATCTGGAAACGCGTCGGCGAGCTGGCCGCCATCGATCCGCGCTTCGCGCCGTACCTCGATGCCCGCGACGGGATCAAAGCCCAGCTCGAAGACCTGGCCTTTACGCTTCGCGACTTCGCCGATGGCATCGACGCGTCGCCGGCGCGCTTGCAACAGGTCGAAGATCGGCTCGCGCTCATCGAGCGCCTTAAACGCAAGCACGGCGGTACTCTCGAAGAAGCAATCAGCTACCGCGATCGGCTCGAGGCCGAGCACAAGGCCCTGACCGGCGGCCAATCGACAGTCGCGGAAATCGAGCAGCAGTTGGCGGACGCCGGCCGCGCGTTCCTCACCGCCGCCAGGCGGCTGTCCGGCAGCCGCCGCGACGCGGCGCCGAAGTTTGCGAAGCAGGTGGAAAGCGAACTGGCTGACCTGGCGATGGAACGCACCAAGTTCGAAGTCCGGCTGACGACGGCGGAAGCCGAAGGGCAGTGGACCGACGCTGGCATCGATAGCGGCGAGCTGTTCCTCTCGCCCAACGTCGGCGAGGACCTTCGGCCGCTCGCCAGGATCGTCTCGGGCGGCGAACTGTCCCGTGTCATGCTGGCCTTGAAGACCATTGCCGCTGCGGACTCCGGTCCGGCGAAGACGCTGATCTTCGACGAGGTCGATGCCGGCATCGGCGGACGGGTCGCCACCGTGGTGGGGCAGAAACTGGCCTCGCTCGGCGATCGGTTCCAGGTGCTGTGCATCACGCACCTTCCGCAGATCGCGGCGTGCGGATCCAGCCATTTCCTGATCGACAAACGCGTCCAGGGCCGGCGCACCGTGACCCACGTCAACCGACTCCAGGGCGACGAACGCGTCGCCGAGATTGCCCGCATGATGGGCGGCGCCGCGGCGGGGGAGAAGGCACTGGAGAGCGCCCGGGAACTGCTCGATAACACGGGGGCGAAAGCGAAAGGCGAAAGGCGAAAGTCCCCGCAGTCGGGCCGGAAACCCGGGACGCAGAAGGGGCAGAAAGCTCAGAGTTAGTTCCCTGACTGCCTGACGGCCTGATAGCCTGATGGCCTAACATGAAGTACTTCATCGAAACCTACGGCTGCCAGATGAACGTCCACGACTCCGAGCGCATGGCGGGGTTGCTGGAGACGTCGGGCTACGACCGTGCCGAATCGGAAATCGACGCCGACCTGGTCGTCATCAATACCTGCAGCGTGCGTGAGCGCGCCGAAGAAAAGCTCTACACCCGGCTCGGCGAAATCAAGGAGATGGGGCGCGAGCGTGGCCGCGACCCGATCGTCGCGGTCGCGGGGTGCGTCGCCCAGCAGGAAGGCAGCAAGCTGATCGGCCGATCGAACCGATCGATCGACCTCGTGGTCGGCACGCAGCAAATGAAAATGCTGCCGATGCTGGCCACCCAGGCCTTGAGCGAAGAGCGCTCCGAAGTGGTCCGCGCCCGCCGCGCCGAACGCCGCATCGCGATCGAGAATCCGTACGAAGAACCCTCGTTCCCGCTTGGCATCGTCCGGCGCAGCGATCCGGTTCGCGCCTACGTCAACATCATCGAAGGCTGCAACGATTTCTGCGCGTTCTGTGTGGTGCCGTATACCCGCGGCCACGAACGGATGCGCGCCAAAGCCGAGATCCTGGCGGAGGCGCGTGACGCCGCCGCGAGCGGCCGGCGCGAAATCCAACTGCTGGGGCAGATCGTCAATCACTACCAGGCGCCTGACGACCCGTCATGCGATTTCCCGGCGTTGCTCGAAGCGGTCCACGAAATTCCCGGCATCGAACGCATCCGCTTTACGAGTCCGCATCCGCGCCACACCAGCGAACGACTGATCACGGCCGTCGCCGAGCTGCCGAAGGTCTGTAAACATCTGCATCTCCCCGTGCAGTCCGGTTCGACGCGGGTGCTCGGATTGATGCGCCGGCGCCACACGCGCGAGGAGTACCTGGACCTCGTTGCACGCATTCGCGCGGCTATCCCGAACGTGCAGCTATCGACCGATATGATCGTTGGCTTCCCAGGGGAGACGGAAGCCGACTTCGAGGAGACGTTGTCGCTGACCGGGGCGGTCAGGTATCACAGCATCTACTCGTTCAAGTATTCGGAGCGTCCGAACACGCTGGCATCGAAACGGATGCCGGACGACGTGACGGGGGAAGAAAAGAAGCGGCGCATCGTGGCGCTGCAAGATCTCCAACGGTCGATCCAATCGGACCTCTTCCAGCGGTCGATTGGATCGACGCACGCGGTGCTGGTCGACGCGACCAGCCGCCGCCGCGAGTGGGAGCTGACGGGCCGGACCGAAGGCAACACGGTGGTCAACTTTCCAGGACCGCCGGAGTGGCTGGGCCAGCTCGTCGACGTGACGATCAAGCGCGCCGGTCCCAACAGCGTCTGGGGAGAACCGGCGGCACGATCGTCTGAACGCGTGGATGAACGACTGTCAGAACGTACGGGGCTGTAAATGATCGAAATGAACATCAAGGGCCTGATGGTCGATCCCATCACCAACATGCCCATCATCATCCTGCGGGATTCGGAGGGCCAGAAGGTCCTGCCGATCTGGGTTGGCGTGTTCGAAGCCAACGCCATCGCCCTGCAGATCGAGAACATCCAGACGCCGCGGCCGATGACGCACGACCTGTTGCGCAACATCATCCAGGACCTGCAGGCGACCGTCGACAAGATCGTGGTCTGCGATCTGAAAGAGAACACCTTCTACGCGATGATTCATTTGCGCACGCCGGCCGGCCCGGTGGCGATCGATGCGCGGCCGAGCGACGCGATCGCGCTGGCGCTGCGCACGCGCGCGCCGATCCTGGTCGACGAGAAAGTCATCGACCACGCCAAGACCGTCGACCTGTCGAACGAAAAGCAGGACAGCGATCGGCTGCAGCAGTGGCTCGAGCAGCTCGACCCCGACGATATGGGCAAGTACAAGATGTGAGAGTCAGCACTCAAAAGTCGGCAGTTTAGAAAAACGCGGCCCAACTCTTAACCGCAGACTTTTGAATGTCCACTGTTTACGTCGGCCGGCCGACAATTCCCGTAACTCACCTGAAATGCACCACTTAGGCTGAGTCATTATTTCGCAGTTTGACTCGCCGACATTCGACTGACAGAATGCGCTTGTCCCGCCGTAGCGCCCTCGCGCGAAGGCGGACAGAACCTGCACATGCTGCGCGAATGATTCTCTCGATAGCCAACCAGAAAGGCGGTGTCGGTAAAACGACCACCGCGATCAACCTTGCCGCGGCGCTCGCCATGCGCGGCAAACCAACGCTCCTGATCGATCTCGATCCGCAAGGCAACAGCAGCATGTCCTACATCGACGTGCGCGCCGCGGAGCGGAGCATGTATGACGTGTTCGTCGAAAAGGACGTCCACCTCAGCGACGTGATCCTGCCGTCGAGTCAACCGAACCTGTCGATCGCGCCGGCGCGCATCGCGCTCGCCAAGCTCGAATCGCGGCTGGTCGGCGAGCTCGACGCGCCCTTCAAGCTGAAGGACGAACTCGCCGCCTTGAACGGCCGGTTCGCCAACGTCGTCATCGATTGCCCGCCGGCCCTCGGCCTGCTGACCGTCAACGCGCTGGTCGCCTCGACCCATTTGCTGATCCCGATCCAGTCCTCGTACTTCGCCCTCGAAGGCACCGACGACCTGCTCGAGACCATCGAAAAAGTCCGGCAGCGGCCCAACCCCGAACTGCAGATCCTCGGCGTCGTCATCACCATGCACGACAAGCGCACCGCGTTGGCGCGCGACATCCAGGAGCAGATCCGCAAGGTCTTCGGCGACAAGGTGTTCCGCACCGTGATCAGCAAGAGCGTGCGCCTGGAGGAAAGTCCGGCGTACCGCGAATCCATTTTTACCTTCGCGCCAGAATCCACCGGCGCGGCCGAGTACTACAGCCTGTGTGAGGAGGTCATCGATCGTGCCTAAGCGGGGATTGCCCGAAACGCTCCGCATGCGCCACGACGCGCATTACGTCGAGACCCTGGCGGCCTCGGCGGGAGCCCCGGTCGGCCGGATGGTCCCGATTGACCAGGTCGACCCGAACCCCGATCAGCCCCGGCAAGCCATGGGCGACCTGGCGGAACTGATCGCATCCGTAACGGAAAAAGGCATCATCGAGCCGCTGGTCGTGCGCCAGCGCGGCGCGAGATACCAGATCATTGCCGGCGAACGGCGCTACCACGCCGCCGTCCAATCCGGTCTTCACGAACTCCCGGTCGTCATTCGCGATGTCGACGATGGCGAAATGCTGGAGCTGGCGCTGATCGAAAACATCCAGCGCAAGGACTTGGCCCCGTTTGAAGAAGCCGAGGCCATGAACAGCCTCGCGCAGAAGTTCGGCTACACGCACGAGGACCTGGCCAAGCGGCTCGGGAAGTCCCGGACGACCATTACCGAGGCCTTGTCGCTGAACAGCATTCCGCCGGAAGTCCGGAAGGTCTGCCGCCTCGCAGGCATCAATAATCGATCGCTGTTGCTGCAGATCGTCCGCCAGGGCGACCCGCAAAAGATGATGGCGCTCGTCGAAAAGATCGCCAGCCAGGGGGCGACGCGCGAACAGCTCCGCAAGGACGCCGAGAAACCCAAGGCCGGCCGGCCGAAGTCATTCGTGTTTGCGTTCCGGCCGACGACGAAAGCGTTCAACCTGCGCCTGCAATTCAACAAGCGCAACGCCAGCAAAGACGAAGTCATCTCGGCGCTCGAAGAGATCATTCGGGAGTTGAAGAAGAAGTAGGGATTAGGAATTAGGGATTGGGGATCGGGGATTCCTAGGGTCCTGATTCCCTGGCCCTCAGGGCCATCCTCGTCTTTAAGTTAACATAACATGTATTATCAGACTCACTTACTATTTAGAGTATAAGTGCCCTGTGGACGCTTTTCGGATGGATTAACAGGGTTACCGGGCGGATGCCCTAGTCAGACGGTCCAACTGCCGCGGATCGAACCGAATTCGGGAATGGCGATCGTCCAGTGACGGCCATGCGGGACGGCCTCGAGAATCGCGTCTGAGCTGTCGCGAACCTGGATCGCAAACTGAAGATCGTTTCCAGGATCGACCCCAATCCGATCGAACGGAATGCGGAGTTCGACCACCGACCCGACCCCAAGCCACGAACGCTCAATCGGGATGACGCGGACGATGGCGCCGGCCACGACCAGGAGCAGCGACCCGGAACCGGAGGCCAACAGGGCCGCCAACCGTTCGCCGGCCAACCGGACGCACAAGGCATCGACCGCCACGCCGACGCGGACATCGCTGACTAACGCCGAGGCCTCCACCTCATGCATGGCGCCGCCGGGCCTGGCCAACGCAGGCGAGACCGCGCCCACCCACTCCAGGAAGCTGGTATCCCGGCCGTCGAACGTCGGGGTCAGGATGCCGGACGGTTCGAGGCGTTCCGGTCCGCCCGTGCTGATGTTGGTGGCGAACAGCGCCTCGGGGATCGGCGCCCCCAGTGCGGTGTAGGCGTTTCGCAGGTGCCGGCGAAACAGATCGTCGAAGTCGGCGTCGTGGTCGGAGGAATGGTCGTCGCCGTACCACCAGAACCAGTCGCTGCCTTCGGCAATCAACAATTCCTCGAGCGCCCGGTCGCGGTCGGTGCCTGGCACCAACGACGACCGCTCATCGAACATGGCGCGGGCCTCGGACAACTGGTCCCACGCCCGGTGATCGTCACGATGGCCGATCCAGATATAGAAGTCGCCGTTGATCCAGGAACCGGGGAAGATCGATGCCAGCGGGGCCGCGGGCCCCGCCGCCGCCTCGGCCATGGTGACGGTCTGAATATCGACGGCGTCGCTCAGCGCCTGGTAAAGGGCGCGCAGGAACGGGCGCCCGCCACCTTCGAAATACTCCCAGGCATTTTCGCCGTCGAGGATGACCGGCACGGTTGCGACTTCCCCGCCGGTGGCCGCGGAAAATCGTTCGCCAGCCGCGCGGACGTGGTTCAGGAAATCCTGCGCCGCCGCCACGGGATCCCAGGATTGATAGTGAAAGCCAATGCGATCGGACATCGCGTGATCGCGGAACAACACCACCGGACCGGTGTCGCCAAGGCGATACGGGCGGTATAAGAGGTCGGGCCGCTCGCGAACGGACGCGTTCAGCGAACGGACCAGGATGTCTTCGTCGGTCGCGATCCAGGTGAGGCCCGCCGCCGCGATCAGCGCCACGGACTCGTCGGAGACCGACCCTTCCGACGGCCACATGCCGGCCGGCCGGCTGCCAAACGTGGATTCATGCAGCGCGATAGCGCGCTCGATCTGCAGCCGTGCATCGTCCGGCCGCATGAACCGATGGCGTGGTCTCGGCGCGCCCGGGTTGGCCACCTGGTTCGCGTCCGAATCGCACAGCAGCGGAAGAATCGGGTGATAGAACGGCGAGGTGGCGAGCTCCACCTGGCCGCGCGCGCTCGCATCGCGATACGCCGGAAGGACGCGCGCCAGCAGCTCGAGTTCGACGTCCCGAAGCAGGACCTTGTCCGCCTCGGAATACGCGGAGCCCTTGGCCACCAATCCCGTCAGCCTCGGATCGGCGGCGAGCAGATCCGGATCCATCCAGGTCAACTTGTGCCACACCTGCAGATCGCGCAGATCGTTTTCCGAGAACGGTCGCCGCTCCATCCGAAAGGCGTGCAGTTCGGCATAGCGCGGATACGGCCCGATCATGCGGTTGTAGGGCGCATGAAACCCGTGGGCCACCACCCACCGCGCCTCGTCCGGCGTCAGGTCGGCGGCCGGCTTCAGTCCGAGTTCGAGGTGTCGATCCCGGGCACGGTTCTCCGCAAACGCCTGGACCTGCTTGACCAGGGACGGGACCAGGTTAAAGGTGACGCGGACGCGCGGGAATTCCTCCAGCATGGCGGCCATGCCCCAGTAGTCCTTGATGGCGTGGAGGCGCACCCACGGCAGGATGTGCTCGCCGGTGGCGAGGTCCTCGTAGTACGGCTGGTGCATGTGCCAGAGGATGGCGAGCTTCAGCATGGGCGATAATGAAAGGGAATGCCGCGCATTATCGACCGGTACGTGATTCGGGAGATCATCCCGCCGTTCCTGCTCGCGCTGCTCGTCTTCACGTTCGTCCTGATTATCCCCTTCATCATCAAACTCGCCGAACAGATGATTGCGAAGGGCGTGCCGGCGGGGACGATCCTGCAGGTCGCGGTCACGCTGCTGCCGCAGGCGCTCGCGCTGACGATTCCGATGGCGCTGCTGATCGGATTACTGGTCGGGCTTGGCCGTCTGTCGGCCGATCGCGAATTCGTGGTGATGATGGCCTGCGGCATCAGCCCGTATCGCCTCCTGCAGCCCCTGCTGGTCTTCGCCGTCGTCTGCTGGGGCCTGACCTCGTGGGTGATGCTCAAGGCGATGCCCGACAGCAATCAACGCTTCCGGGAGATCAGCACCGAGATCGCGATGAACCGCGCCGAGGGCGAAGTGCGGCCGCGCGTCTTCTTCGAGGATTTTCCCAACGTCGTGCTCTACGTGCGCGAGGTCCCCAAGAACGGCCAGGGCTGGAAGGGCGTGCTGGCCGCCGACACGTCGAATCCTTCGTCGCCGGTGATCTACCTCGCCGAGAGCGGCCGGATGGTCGTCGATCGCACCGCGCGGACGATTGAGATGGTGCTCGAAAACGGCGCCCGCCACAGCACCAAGCTCGAGGATCCGGCCGCCTACGAAGTCATGCAGTTCAAGACGCAGGTCGTGTCGCTCAATCCGGAGAGCGTGTTCCCGCGCAGCGGACCCTCGCGCGGCAACAACGAGCTGACGCTCGAGGATCTGCAGGCTCGCGCCGCCGAGCTCAAGGCGCAGGGCATCTCGCCCCACAACGAGATCATGACCATGCACCAGAAGTTCTCGGTGCCGATCGCGTGCTTCGTCTTCACCGTGCTCGGGCTCGCCCTCGGCGCCAGCAATCGCAAGGACGGCAAGCTGGCGGCCTTCGTCCTGGGCATCGGCGTGATCTTCGGGTACTACGTGATCATGTTCACGGCGCAGTCGCTGACCAAGGGCTTCTGGATTCCCGCCTGGCTCTCGATGTGGATCCCCAACGTCGTGCTCGGCGCCGTCGGCGTGGCGCTGCTGATCTCGCGCGCGCGATCCGCCGATCAACCGATTGGTATTCCCCTGCCCGCCTGGTTGCCGCGCTTCAAGCGAAACAGCCCCGCCGGCACGCCAACGCCAGGCGCGGGCGCCGAAGCGTCGCGCCGCGGCCGGCCGCGCGTGGTGATCCGCCTGCCGTATTTCGAGATCCCGCGGCCGACGCTCCTCGACATTTACATCGGCAAGCAGTACTTCCGCATTGTCGCGATGACGATGATAGGGCTGCTGGGACTGTTCTACATCTCGACGTTCATCGACTTGTCCGACAAGGTGTTCAAGGGCCAGGCGTCGATGGCGTTGATCGGCGAGTTCCTGTTCTGGTCGTCGCCGCAGTTCCTGACCTATATCATCGCGCTGGCCGTCCTGCTGTCGGCGCTGGTGACGGTCGGCCTGCTGACCAAGAACAGCGAGCTGATCGTGATGCGCGCCTGCGGCATCAGCCTGTATCGCACGGCGCTGCCGATGATCGCATTCGCGTTGCTGGCGAGCGCGCTGCTGTTCGTGATCGAGGAGCGTGTGCTCGGCTCGGCCAACCAGCGGGCCAACCAGCTCAATCAGTTGATTCGGACCGGCGTGCAGCGGACCACCGGTGTGCTCGATCGCAAGTGGATCGTCGGGAACGACGGCAAGGTGTACCACTACCAGTATTACGATCCGAACAAGCACGAGCTCAACAGCCTGTCGGTGTTTGATTTCGACGCGCAGACCAATCAGATCACCTCGCGGACCTTCGTCCAGCGCGCGCGCTACGTGCCGATCGTCAACAACTTCATCGAGACGCCGCAGTGGATGCTCGACACCGGCTGGACGCGCGACTTCAATCCCAAGACCCGCGTGGCCACCTTCCACCCGATCCAGAATGCGACGGCGCGATTCGAATCCGCCGACTATTTCGTCACCGAGGCGCGCGAGCCGGACATGATGAACTTCCCCCAACTGCGCGCCTACATCGAAGAACTGCGCGCCAGCGGCTACAACGTCCTCGAGCACGAAGTCGGGCTGCAGAGGAAGATCGCCTTTCCGTTCGTGACGCTGGTGATGACGCTGATCGCCGTGCCGTTCGCCGTGACGACGGGACGACGTGGCGCGATGTACGGCATCGGCGTCGGCATCGTGCTGGCGCTCGTCTACTGGACGATGATCAGTGTCTTCGCGGCGTTTGGCGAAGGCGGCTTGATTGCGCCGGTGCTGGCGGCATGGGCGCCGAACCTGGTGTTCGGCGCGGCGGCGGCATATCTTCTTTTAACGGTGCGGACGTGAAACATACAGGACCCCAACGCGGATCGCCGGCGCGCTACATTGGCGGATTGGTCTGCCTGGTCGGCGCGGCGGTGACGCTGCCGGCCGGTTTTCTCCAGATGGTCAGCGCGCTGCAGCGCGGCGGCTACGGCACCTCCAGCAACACGCTGGCGTTTGCCACGCTGGGATTCGGCGGAGGGCTGCTCGGTCTCGGGATCGGGCTGTTGATCTGGGAACTCAGCGTCCGCCACAACATCCGGCACTAGTTACTTCACAAAACCGATATCGGAGATCGTCATGCTGCCTTTCGATCCCGGACGCGTGTTGAGCGTATCCGCCACGAACAGCAGCGAGTCCACGCGAGCGAGCGGCGCCGCCAGGCTCGACGTCACGCCGATCGGCATGAAGCGGGTGAACGGCACGTCGATCACCCGCGGCTCCGTGCCGGCATAGAACGTCGCCCCCCATCGCTCGGTGTTGCCCACCGGCGCGCGCACTTGAACCCAGACTCTCATCGGCGCCGATGCGGTCACGACGAAACGCACGCGGTCGAAGTCCGCGAGGCCCGGGGAGACCGGGACGACCGCGGCGGCGAACTGTCCTGACGGCGTGCCCGGCGACAGGCCAAAGTTCCAGCTGATCGCGGGATCGCCCGCAAAGGTCCGCGCGCGCGGATCGGTCACCGTCCCGGTCTGCACGGTGCTGGTGTCGCGCGATCCCGATTCCGCGGCGGCTTCGCTGGTGCGCGCCGGAATTCGTGAGACCGGCGCCGGCACCATCGCGGCCGGCATCGGCTTCACCTCCAGTCCGACATAGATCGGGTTCGAGACGATCCATGGCACCGACGGGCCGCCGGGACTGTTCGCGGTATACGCTTCGACGCGGTACACGCCTGGATCCTTGCCGCCGTTGGTGTCGAGCGCGCCATCGGTGACTTCATGGATGCGTTGGCCGTTACGCAACAGGACGAGGGTGGTGCCGGGAGGCGCATGCGCCGCGGCGTGCAGCAGGACGTCGCCGTCGAGCGTCAATGAATCGCCCATCTGCGCGGCATGACTTCCGCTGGCCGCCGAGAACGACAGGCCGCCCGGCGTCGCCAGCGCGTCGATCACGCTATACACGTGTCCGTCGCGAATGGCGTCAATGACCGCGCGAGCGTCGGTGGCGGCGTTGCCGGACAACGGCGCCCCGAGGACGACGTGATTCGAAAATGTCCGGAACGATTGTTCGTAGCCTGGCAACGGCACGTGGATCGGCGCGGCATCCGGATCCGTGCGCTGCCGGAAGCCCAACCGCGCGTGCGCGTCGAGGCCGGCCAGCGCCACGATCTTTTTGGTCTGCGCGAGCGCATCCCACCGCGCCATGACACTGTCCGGACGATCGAGCAGCGCCGCCATCGATCCCGGCGCCCGGAACCAATAGGTCAGCAACGCCCGCGCCAGCGGGATCCCCGGCTCATCGCGCCACTCGCTGTCGCCGTTGATCCACTCGAGGCCATCGATCGGCGCCTCCCATCCCTGCCAGCTCAACGACGGCCGCGGCGATCCGGGATGTGCGGCGATGCCAAACCCGCCCAGCCGGTGGACATCCTCGATCACGTCGTCCGGGGTGCCGGCGATCGGATAGGGCGACGCCGACAGCCCGATCGCCGCAAAGTGTCCGCCGGTGGTGTTCAACTCCACCGCGTCAATCGTCAGCACGCCACTGCGGTACGCCGGCGCATCAGGCGTCCGCGTGGCATCACCGTGATCGGTCAGGATGATGAATTGCAGCCCGGCGCGCGAGGCGGCCGCGGCGATCGCATCAGGCGCACCGCTCCCGTCGGAGCGATTCGAATGAATGTGAAAGGCGCCACGCACCGTCGAGGCCGGCGGCGCCGCCGTGTGCTTGGTACGCGGCGGCAGAAGCGCGAACACGATGATCGCGAATACCGCCAGGACGATCGCCGGAACTCTCAGGAGGCGCGTCATCAGCTGCGGGGATGGAACTTGTCGTAGACGGCGCGCAATCGCGCATCGAGTATGTGCGTGTAGATCTGCGTGGTCGACAAATCGCTGTGCCCCAGCATCATCTGGATCGCGCGAAGGTCGGCGCCCCGTTCGAGCAGATGCGTGGCGAACGAGTGGCGCAGGACGTGCGGACTCAGCATTCGCGGCAGCCCCGCTTCCCTGCCGTAGGTTTTGAGGATCTTCCAGAAACCGACGCGTGTAATGCCGGCGCCGCCTCGCGCGTTTACGAATAACTTCGGCGACGCCCGCTTCTTCAGCAGCGCCGGCCGGCCCTGCTGGATGTAGCGCGTCAGCCAGGACGACGCCTCATCGCCAATCGGCACGAGCCGTTGCTTGCGTCCCTTGCCCATGCAGGTCAGGTAGCCGCTTTCGAGATTCAGATCCTGCTGCCGGAGATTCACCATCTCCGACACGCGGAGTCCCGTCGCGTAGAACAACTCGATCAACGCGCGGTCGCGCAGTCCGCGCGGCTGCGAGGTGTCCGGCGAGTCCAGGAGTCGATCCACTTCGTCGGTCGACAGGAACTTCGGCAGCGTCTTCCACGCCTTCGGCGCGCGCACGTCGGTTGCCGGGTTGTCCTGCCGGTGGCCCGACACGACCAGGAAACGGTAGAAGCCGCGAAAGCACGCCACCGCCCGCGCCACCGATTTGGGGGAGCGCCCCTCCCCCATCAGGTCGCGGACGACCTGCTCGAGCGCCCTGCGATCCAGCGCCTCCACCTTCTGCTCCATCGCCGCCGCGGCCGCCGACAACTGGGCCAGGTCGCGGCCGTAGCTCTCGACCGTGTTCGGCGACAGCCGCCGCTCCACGGCGAGATGTGATAGGTAGGCTTCGACGAGCGCGCTCACGCGCACTGAGTCTAGCAGTCGCAGCCGGTTCCGCGCCGCGGCACCTGCCGCGATCTGATTGACACGGGGCACCACGGGGACTAGCATCAGCTTTTTCAGGCGTGTAGAAAGAGACAGAGAGTGGCCGCAACAAAATCGAGATGGCAGGCGCTTCCCACCGAGGCCATCAATCCCGCTTCGCTGGCCATCGACAAGCTCGACGCCGGCGGCATCGTCGACCTCATGCTCGCCGAAGACCGCAAGATGTTCGCGGCGGTCCACAAGGAACGTGATCGCATCGCCCTCGGCGCCGACATTTGCGCCAAGGCGCTCCGCAAGGGCGGACGCATCGTGTTCGTCGGGGCCGGCACCAGCGGCCGCCTCGGCATCGTCGAATCCGCCGAAATGCCGCCGACCTTCGGCACCAATCCGCTGCTCGTCCAGGGCATCATGGCCGGCGGCAAGAACGCCATCATCCGCGCCAAGGAAGGCTCCGAAGACAACTACGAGGAAGGCGCGCGCGCCATCACGCGCCTCGTGCCGACCAAGAAGGATGTCGTCGTCGGCGTCTCGGCGAGCGGCATGACGCCGTTTGTGCGTGGCGCGCTGACGAGCGCCCGCAAGGCCGGCTCGCGGGTCGTGTTCGTGACGTGCGATCCGCGCAACGAGCTCCAGGCCTTCGTCGATCTGACGATCGCGCCGGCGGTGGGCCCGGAGATCATTGCCGGCTCGACGCGCCTCAAGGCCGGCACCGCCACCAAGATGGTCCTCAACATGTTGACGACCTCGGCGATGATCCTGATTGGCAAGACCTACGGCAACCTGATGGTGGACGTGAATGCGCTCGGCTCCGAGAAGCTGCGCGACCGCGCCCGCCGCATCGTGCACATCGTCACCGATCTCGACTATGAAGAGGCCGACAAGCTCCTCAAGTCGGCGCGCTGGAACGTCAAGATCGCGATCGTGATGCAGAAGACCGGCCTCACCTACACCAAGGCGGTCGCGCGCCTGAAGAAGTCCGACGACCTGATTCGCGAGGCGATCGGTGAAGACATCGAGCCGCGCCTGCGCGCCTTGATCGGGTCCTAGAGCTTCAACCGGCTGGCGGCGTCGCGGTCCACCATCACCGTCACCCGGTGATGCACCTGCAGGATCGACGCGGGCAACCGCGTCGTGATCAGCCCTTCGATCATGCCGTGCACGACATCGGCCTTCTCGGCGCCGGTGGCGATCAACACGATATTCCGCGCGCTGAGAATCGTCGACATGCCCATCGATAACGCGCGCTCCGGCACGCGCGTCCAATCACCGCCGAAGCGTTGCGCGTTGCCTTCCCTGGTTTCCGGCTGCAGATGCGCAATGTGCGTGTTGGCGCACAGGCCATCGGCCGGTTCGTTGAACCCGATGTGGCCGTTGGCGCCGATGCCAAGAATCTGCAGGTCGATACCGCCGGACGCGTCGATCGCGTCCTCGTAGCGCCGGCACTCGGCGATCAGATCCGTGGCGGTGCCGTTGAGGAACCCGATGTTCGCGGGATCGATCGACACGTGATCGAACAACTCGGCCTGCATGAAGGCCCGATAGCTGTTGGGATGCGAGGGAGCGAGGCCGGCAAATTCATCGAGATTGAAGGTGCGGACGCGCGTCCAGTCGATCCCCGCCTTCGCCTGCCGGCCTCGGCGAGGCAGGCCCCCGCCGCTGCGGTCGCGAAGTTCGCGATAGAGCCCTAGCGGCGTGCGGCCGGTCGGCAGGCCCAGCACCAAGTCCGGTTTCGCGATGATGTCTTCGAGAACACGGGTGGCCAGCGCTGCAGACAGCGCGTCTTCGTCGTCAAATCGTTCGATATTCACTGAGGTGTCGATCGTAATGAGTCAATGTATGGCGGCACGCGGAACCCGCCGCGCGCCTCGGCCACGGCGAGTCTCACCGCGCCGATCGCGGGCTCTTCGGTGAGCGGCGCCACAGTGCTACGCGGCGCCACTTCAGCCATTCGTTGCCGCACCTGCGCGGCCAGCCAGGTACTTTCCCTGAGCATACCTCCAGCCAGGAGGATTGGAAATTGTTCGCCCCGCATCTCCAGGCGTGTGATCACGGAACCCGCGGCGAGGGCGAGTTCATCGGCCGCCTGCGTCATGATGTCGGTCGCCACGGGATCGCCCTCAACGCGCGCGCGATCCACTACCGAGCCCAACGACGCAATGGTGCGGCGGCCTTGCGGCTGGTGATAGATCTCCGCGACCAGCGACTCCGCCTTCGGTAACGCGAAATGCCGCAATACCAGCGGCGTCAAATCGGTGCGCGGACCACGGCCGTCGAGCTCGCGCATCACGGCCACGAGCGCTCGACGGCCAATCCAGTATCCCGATCCTTCGTCGCCCAGGGTCGGCCCCCACCCGCCGGCGCGTGCCGCCACGCCGCGATGACTGACGCCATACGCGATCGAACCGGTGCCGGCGACCACCACCACGCCGGCGCTGGTACCGGCGCCGGCGACCAGCGCAATCAGCGCGTCGTTGACGATCAGCGTGTTTGTTCGGAAGCCGAGGCGGCGCATGATGTCGCGAATGACGAGGGCATCGTCGGGACGATCGACGCCGGCCATGCCCAGGCAGACGCCGGACAGCGTGACGCTGCGCCCATCGGTGGCGCGATCGATCACGGTGTGCAGGATCTTCTCGACTTCGAGCTCGCCCTCGGTCTGCAGGTTGGCGGCGCCGGCACGGCCTTCGGCGAGGATGTGACCCTCCGCGTCGGCCAGCAAGGCGACCGTCTTCGTACCGCCGGCATCGATCCCGAGAACCTGCATCTATCTAGCTTATCGGCATGCTACATTGGGTGATTCAGATGTTTCGACGGCTTCCTCCCAGAGCCTCGGTCCTCCTGTTCGTGGTCGCGATGTTGTTGCTCGCCACCAGCACCGGATTTCGAGCCGCCGCCCCTGAGCAAACGCGTGCACTTTGGGTGACGCGTACCACGCTGACCTCACCCGACGCGATTCGCCAGATGGTCGCCGCCGCCCAGGCCGGCGGATTCAACACGCTGCTCGTCCAGGTCCGCGGCCGTGGCGATGCGTATTACACCGGCACCATCGAACCGCGCGCGGCGGAGCTGGCCGGCAAGCCCACGTTCGATCCACTCGCGGTCGTCCTCGAACAGGCCCACGGCGCCGGCATGAAGGTTCACGCGTGGGTCGCCGTGAACCTGGTCTCGAGCTCGGTGACGCTGCCTGCCTCGCGCGATCACGTGATCTACCGAGCGCCCGAATGGCTGATGGTGCCGCGCGAACTCGCCGCGGAGATGAAGAAGATCGATCTGCGCAGCCCGGCCTATGTGGGCCGCCTGGCGCGCTGGACGCGCGCGCATAGTTCGATCGTCGAAGGCCTCTACACGTCCCCGCTGCACCCCGCCGCACAGGAGCACACCGCGGCGGTGATTGCCGAGATTGCAGCCAATTACGCCGTCGACGGCGTGCACCTCGACTACGTGCGCTTTCCGAACGAAGAATTCGATTACAGCGCGGCGGCGATGGAACAGTTCAAGTCGTCGATCATGCCGGACCTGTCCGAGCGCGAAAAACGTGAGGCCGCCGCACGGGAAGTGCTCGATCCTGCGGCGTATCCGAACCTGTTCCCCGAGCGCTGGAGTGATTTCCGCCGCTCGCGACTGACGTCGCTGGTGATCAAGATTCGCACCGCGGTCAAGGCCGCCCGGCCGAATGCCGTCTTCAGCGCGGCCGTCATGCCGGATGCGCAGGTGGCGTTCGACAGCCGGATGCAGGACTGGCGCGGCTGGATCGATCAATCGCTCCTCGACGTGGTCTGCCCGATGGCCTATACGGCGGAAGCGAGCACCTTCCAGGCGCAGATCGCCGCGGCCCGGGCCTACGCCGGCTCGCGTCCGGTGTGGGCCGGCATCGGCGCCTATCAAATGGCGCCGTCGCAGACCCTCGCCCACATCGCCGCCGCCAGGAAGCTCGGCGTGGCGGGCATCATCCTCTTTTCCTACGAGTCGCTGACCGCGCCCCCCAACGGCGCCGGTTCCGTCAGCGAGCTCGGCCGCGCCGCATTCGGCAGCACTCAGTAGTAATCTGTCGAGCGTGTCGCTCTCAGGGATCGACTATCTCGTCATCGGCGCCTACGTGCTCGCCATCACGGCGTTCGGGTCGTGGTTTGCGCGGTACCAGAAGACGACGCGCGACTACTTCCTTACCGATCGCAGCGTGCCCTGGTGGGCGATCTGCTTCACCATTGTCGCCACCGAAACCAGCACGCTGACGTTCATCGGCATTCCGGCGCAGGCTTACGCCGGGAACATGACCTTCCTGCAGCTGGCCGCCGGCTACATCATCGGCCGCGTGCTGGTCAGCATTCTGTTCATTCCCGCGTATTTTCGCGGCGACCTGTTTACCTCCTACGAGTTGCTGCAGCGGCGCTTCGGCACGCGCGTCAAGACGCTGTCGGCGGTGATCTTCCTGATCACCCGCTCGCTCGCCGACGGCATCCGCTTGTTCACTACCGCATTGGTGATTTCAATCGTGACGCAGGTACCGGTCACGTGGGTCGTCGTGGTGCTGGGTGCCGCGATGATCGTTTACACGATGCGTGGCGGCGTGTCGGCGGTGATCTGGACCGACGTCGTCCAGATGTTCGTCTACATTGCCGGTGCCGGCGCGGTGGCCATCGCGCTGCTCGGGCGCATCCACGGTGGATGGGCCGAGGTCGTGCGGGTGGGATCGGACACCGGCCGCTTCGTCATGCTCGATACGTCGTTCGACCTCAGTCGCGCGTACACGCTATGGGCGGGCCTGCTGGGTGGCGTCGCGTTGACGCTCTCGACGCATGGCACCGACCAGTACCTTGTGCAGCGGCTGTTATCCGCAAAATCCCAGAAGGCCGCATCCGCGGGGCTGATCCTCAGCGGCTTCATCGTCTTTGCCCAGTTCATCCTTTTCCTGATGATCGGCGTGATGCTCTACACCCATTACCAGCAGGTCCCCTTGCCGCAGGCGCTGACGCGCACCGACCAGATCCTCCCGATCTTCGTCGTCAACGAATTGCGGAACGGCCTCGCCGGATTCATCGTCGCGGCGATTGTCGCCGCCGCGCTGTCGCCGTCGTTGAACGCGATGGCCGCGACGACGATCAGCGATTTCTACCTGCCTTACTTCAATCCCAATGCCGACCAGGACACGCAGATGCGCGTCTCGAAGCAGGCGACCGTTGCCTGGGGCGTCGTGCAGCTCGCGGTCGCGATCGGCGCGCAGTTCATGAATCGCTCCGTCCTCGATGCCGGGCTCGCGGTGCTGTCGTTCGCCTCGGGGGCCGTGCTCGGCGCGTTCCTGCTGGGCACGCTGGCGCCCTCGATTCGTGAACGTGACACGTTTGCCGGCATGATCGCCGGACTGATCGTCATGACCGCCGTGTGGTGGGCCACGCCGATCGCGTTCACCTGGTATGTGCTGATTGGCGCCGTCACGACATGCGTGGTGGCCTTTGCGTCGCGCGCGGCGTCTCCGCGGACCGCATGATTACCCAGATTCGCGCGGCGGTGGACGCGATTCTCGCCAGGGGTGTGCGCGATCGCGTGTTCCCCGGCGGGGTGATCGAAGCCGGGCGCGCCAGCGGCACGCTGTTTACCAACACCGTCGGCACGCTCACCTACGACGCGGCGGCGGCGCCGGTAACGACGAGGACCGTGTACGACCTGGCGTCGCTGACGAAAGTGCTGGCGACGTCCGCGCTGATCGCCGGTGAATTCGAGAGCGGGCGCATGCGCCTCGACGATCGCGTCCGTCACTGGATTCCGTCGTGGACCGGCGAGGAGCGCCAGATCGTCACGATTCGCGATCTCCTCGAGCACGCCTCCGGTCTCCCCGATCATCGTCATTACTTCGAATCGCGGCGCGGCCGCGCGTCGTTCGAGATGGCGATTTGCGAAGAACCGCTGGTCTACGAGCCGCGGAGCCAATCGATCTACAGCGATCCGGGGTTCATGCTGCTGGGTTTCGCGTTGGAAGAGGCCGCTGCGGCGCCGCTCGATCGCCAGTTCGATTCCTGGCGGGAGCGCGAACTCGGCGCCGACATCGAATTGCGCTATCGTCCGACCGACAAGTTCATCGAGCGCATTGCGCCGACCGAGAACACGTCGATCGGCGAAGAACACCGTGGCCTTGTGCACGACGAGAACGCCGCCGCGCTGGATGGCGTGGCCGCACACGCGGGGTTGTTCGGCACCGCCGCCGCCGTGGGCGCGGCCGCGCGCTGGTGGATGCGATCGAGCGCGCTGGATTTGTTCGCGACGAAGAGCACGGTGCCGAACAGCTCGCGCGCGCTCGGCTGGGACACGATGCTCCCGACCTCGTCATGCGGCACGAAGATGTCCGCAGGAGCGATCGGTCACACGGGATTTACCGGCACATCGCTGTGGATCGATCCCGCGCAGGATCTGTATGTCGTGATTCTCACCAACCGCGTGCATCCGACACGCGAAGGCGAAGGGATCCAGGAGCTGCGTCGCGCCTTGCACGACGCGGTCGTTACTGGCCTCCAGGCCGGCGCTGCCCAGGCGCGGTGACATTCGGCGGCGGAAACGGACTCGGACGGCCGAGCGGCGGACGATTCGGTTCGCCGGATCCCGCCGGCTGTTGTCCGTTGGGCCGCTGTCCCGGCTGCATCCCGAACGGACCCGGCTGGCCCTGCTGACCGCCACGCCCCGCCGGCTGTCCATTCACATTTGGAATCCCCGGACCGGCAGACTGCCCCGGCCGCTGCGCCGTCTGAATGAAGACGAACGCCCACTCGTTGTAGTGGCTGCGCCCGTTATAGAGCTTGATCGATTCGTCCTTGCTCTTCGACGTGACGCCGATCACGCCGCCTTGCGGTCCGGCGCCGGTGCTGCCAAACCCGGACTGCAGGGTCTGCTGCGCGGGGGTGCTTAAGGTTGCACTGGGCGCCTGTCCCGGGCGCTGCGCGACCGGCGAGGTGCCGGGCGCCTGGGCCATGGCCTGGTTGGCGTAGATGGGTTGAAAGTCGTCGTTGGTGATCGGGTCTTTGTATTTCTTGCGGAGAAACCGTTGGTCGACCAGAACCTCGATGCTCGGCGGCGGCGTATTCGCGAATTTGCGCTCGAACAGCCCGATGGCGCGCGCGTACTGCTTGCCGCGGAAGATCAGTTCTTCTTCCTTCTCGCGGGTCGCCATATGGGTCCAGACCGGCAGCAAGGCGCTCATCAACACGGCCATGATGGTCATGCCAACCAGCAGCGCGGCCATCGCATAGCCGCGGTTTCCGCTGGCGCGAGCGACGTCGAGCGGTTGACCCGCTAACTCCATGAGTCTATTATCCTTATCAGGCCCATTAGTGCAATCTTCAGAGCAGCCCCTCGAGCCGTCCCGTCAATCCAATGGAAAGACATCCCTAGCCCTTTTGACGTGGCTGTGGATACTCGCGGTCTTGACCGTCACATTCGTGGTCGCTTGCGAGCGCGTTCCTTTGACAGCACCGACCGCCTCAACAATTACTGTTTCGATCGATCAGACAACGTTGCCACTAAACGGGCAGGCGACCGTGCGCGCAGTCGTGATCGAGTCTGCCGGAACGCCGGTACATAACGGCACGCATGTTACGTTCGCAACCGTTCTAGGTAGCTTCAATCCGCCTGAGGCCACGACGGTGAACGGCGTCGCCACCACCATGTTTAGTGCAGGATCGATCTCAGGAACGACCAAGATAAATGCCTATTCAGGTGGCGCCAGCACAGGCTCAGGAAACACCAGCAGTGGAGGTGTTGAAGTAAAGATCGGCGCCGCCGCCGCCGGCTCGGTCGCCCTCGTCGCAACGCCGTCGTCTATTTCGCAGAGCGGCGGGACCGTCACTTTGTCAGCATTGGTGCTTGACGCATCGAATAATCCATTGCCAGGCGTGTCGGTTCTCTTCACGTCGACCAGCGGCGTCTTGAGCGCGACAACGGCATTGACAGCTGCCGATGGGGTGGCCCGAACAACTCTCAACACGACGTCGACGGCTACCGTGCGCGCCACCGCTAGTTCCACGGCTTCCGGCGAAGTTACGGTCACGGTATCGGCTGCGCCGACGATAACGATTACCGCACCCGACACGGGGAGTGTCGGGGTGCCGATTGCACTGTCGGTGGCGGTCACAGCCGGGTCAGGGGCTGGCAATAGCACGCCACGGCAGGTGGAAGCGCTGACGATTGATTACGGCGACGGCATCACCGAGACGCGGACCAACGTTACCGGTTCAGTCGGGCTGACGCACACCTATCAGCAAGCGCGCGGATACACGATCACCGCCACCGCGCGGGACGTCAACAACAACACGGGCGTCGCTTCCAAGGCAATCGTGATCAGCCGTGTTATCCCGTCGGCCGGTATCAGCGCGTCGCCGCAATTCGGTTCGGCTCCGCTCTCTGTAACCTACACAATCACCGCAGGGCCCGGTACCGGGGGGCCACCGATCGAGTCAGTCCGCGCATTCGTAAACGGAGTGTTGGCCTACAGTGGCACGGGTGCCGGCTCGTTCTCGCAACGCTACACGACGCCTGGAAATTACACGGTCGAGGTCGTCGTGCGGGACACCGCCGGTAATGAAGCTCGCGCGTCAACTGTCGTTGCTGTGAATTAGCGGAAGGTCACCGCGCTCACTGTCTTAATGGCACTGAGCGCGGATACGCGGTCCGCACAATGCGCCGAGACCGGGCTACTGTGTGTGTCTTCGGGTGGTCAACAGCGACGAGAAGTATGGGCGGGCATTCGCAGCAGTTCAACAACAGGCGATCGGCTCAACTAGACCTGCCTTAGTTCCATTCCGAATATTTCGTTCCGTCCAACGCTTGGCCGTCCGACCCGCTCTTCACGTCGCTGATACCGCCTGCTGACGACGGATTGTTCGGATCGGGTTCGGCGGGCACCGTCTGCCACGTGTCTGCGGACTGCGTGATCGGATCCTTCGGCACCTCGCGGATGTAGCCGGACGACACCAGCTCGGCAAGATCGGACGGCCACTTGCCCTTGTCGGCGTAGAACTGGTCGATCGCGTCACGCATCCGGAACAGGTCTTCCTTGAGCACCGCTTCCGACGCGCTCGTCCGGCTGTTCCGGTACTGCGTCATTCCGACACTGGCGAGGATGATGATCAGCGTCATCACCACCAGCAGTTCGATGATCGTGAAACCGCCGGCCCTGAGCAAACGATGCGGTCGAGAAGCGACTGCATCGTGAGTCGAAGGGCGCGACTTAATTCCAGTCGCGGTATTTGGTGCCATCGAGTCCCGTGCCTTGATTCTTGGAATACACGTCGTAGACGTTCTGTCCGCTCCACGACGTGGAATCCGGTTTGTCCTGGTAGGCGCGCAAGCCCCAGTCGTCGTCACCCGTGGTGGGATCGACCGGCACGCGCCTCAGGAATTTCAGCTTGCGGCCCGTGGCATCATTCGCGACCGACACACCATCGACCAGCGTCTGCAGATCCGGCGGATAGCCTTCGTTGTTGGCCTTGAGCTCCGTGGTCGGAATCATGCCGGAATCGGCCGCGTCCTTGAACTTATCGATGGCGGTGCGCATTTCGCGAAGCACCCGGCGTAGCTCCGCTTCCCTCGTGCGCTGAATCGTCACCTTCGCGAGCGGCTGCACGGCAGAGGCCAGGATCAGCACGAGCGTCGTCACCACCAGCAGCTCGACGAACGTGAAGCCCGCGCTGGATCTGGACATTACCGCACCGTGATTCCGGCAGGCATGAACTGCAGCGAAACCGCGCCGCCACCAGGCACCGAGGCGGAACCGGACAAGCCGAGCGAGCCCGTGCCCGCGGTCAGCGGTTCGATCAGCAGCGCCGCGAGCAAGCCGGCCGTCGACGCACCGGTCTTGTCACCGGGGCGCGTCACGACAATGTCGATGCGGCCGCTCTTCTCATCTACCTGGCTGTTGAACGCGGGCGTGATGCCGCCCTGGCGCATGAACGTGCCTTCCTGCACGTTGCGAATGCGGATCAGCGCGGGGTTGTAAGTGATCGACAACGTCATCGTCGACACCCGCGTGGCGTTAGCGATCGAAATCGGCACCGTGTATGGTCCGCTGCCGACGCGCATTTCACTCGGTGGGCTCAACGTGATTCGCGCCGGCGCCACGGAGGGCTCGGATTGCACAGGCGGAGCAGCGGCAGCAGGTGGCGCCACCGGAGGCGGAGCGACAGGTGTCGGTTCCACTGGCGGTGCGGGCTGCGGGGCCGCTGATGTGACCGGCGGCGGCGCGACTGTCGGAGCGGGCGCCGGCAGCATTCCTGGAATTGGTGAGCTCGGCGGCATGACCGGTTGCTGGGTCGAGCCGGTTGGCAGGACAGGTGTCGCCGCAGGCCGGGTCGCAGTGTTCACGGGCGCCGCGGCCGGCGTCGGCGGATTTATGCCCGGAGCCGATGCCCCGGTCGCGGGAGCGGGAGTCGGCGACGCAGCGGCCGGCTCCGGTTCGGCCGAGCCGATCGTCGCCGGCGGACCGGTGAGCGACATGTTGCTCTGGGTGCCGATGTAAATCGGGCTCAGGTCGCGCGCCGTCAGGTCGTGCGTCCGGACGACACGCGGCGTCAGCAACATCACGATGTCGGTCTGCTTGATGTTGTTGTCGTTGTTCGAGAACAACTGCCGGACGATCGGCAATCGCATCACGCCGGGGAACCCGGTCAGCGACTTGCGTTCGTCCTCGCGCAGCAGGCCGGCCAGCAGGTTCGACTCACCATCGCGCAGACGCAGCTTGGTCTGCACCTTCCGCGAGAAGAACGACGGCAGGTTCTGTCCGGCAATGTTCGTGTCCTGCCCTCGCGCAGAATTCTCAACGCTGATTTCGAGAATCACGTCGCCGTCGTATGTAACGCGCGGCGTCATCTCGACGATGATGCCGATGGTGCGGTAGCCGTACGAGGTCAGCGGACTCGAACCGACGCCCGTACCGGCCAGCGGCGTAAAGGTCGTGCTCGGGACGGGCACATCTTCACCGAGGTTCAACGACAACTTCTGCCCTTCGACGCCGCGCAGATTCGGCTTGGCCAGCACCTTGGTCTGCGAATCGCTCTCCAGGAATCGCACCACCGCCGACGGCACCGATAGATAGAAGTCCGCGGTGCTGACGCCCTGCGAAATGGTGTTGAGATTAAACGGCGTGGCGTCGGTGCCCGGCGCCTTTTCAGGCGAGAAGTTGAGCGCCGCCGAATAGCTGCCCAGGTCCAGCCCGTAGCGCTTGGCGCGCTCGCGGCTGACCTCGAGGATCTGCACGTCGACCATCACTTCCGCGCGCGGCTTATCGTTCGACTCGATAATGCGTTCGGCAATCTCCACCACCGGCGCGGTGGCGCGAATGGTGATGGTGTTGGTGGTCTTGTTCGGAACAATCTGCGGCTGGATCGCCATGCCGGCCACGCGAATCAACCCGGTCAGCAACTGCGTCAGTTCGGTCGCGTCCGCGTGCGAGACGAAGAACGTGCGGATCACCTGCTCTTCGTACTGGAGCCGCTTCTGGCTGTTGTCGGCAGAGACGATGATCGTCCGGTCGTTCAGCGTGCGGTAGAACAGTTGGTTGGCGATCATGATCTGCTGGAGTGCCTGCTCCAGCGAGACGCCTTCGAGCTTCAGCGTGATGGTGCGGTCCTGGAAGTCGCGATCGAACGTGACGTTGATGCCGCTGTAGTTGCCGATGAACACCAGGATGTCGCGGATGCTGGTGTTGACGAAGTTGACGACCAGCGGCTCCGGATTCGACGGATTCAGGATCGGCTCGGTGGTGCGGCGCGCCTGCTGGCGCAACCGTTCGATGTCGGGACGGGGCTGCGACGCCTCGAGCCGATCGCGCAGGATGCGCTCGATCTCTCCGGCCTTGCTGCCCAACTGGCGGTTCGACGGCTCGAACTCCTGGGCCTTGCGATACGCGCGCAGCGCTTCCTCGAGTTGCTTGGCGTCTTCAAACTGCTTGCCGCGCTCCGAATACATCGCGGCGGCGGCGACCATCGCGCGCTCGAGCGCGATCTTGTAGTCGGGGCGATCGGGATCATCCTGCAGCGCCTGCCGGTAAAATCCGACGGCCGACTCCCAGTCACCCGCGCGACCTGCCGCTTCGCCGCGGGCGAAGGCGCGACCGGTCGCGCAGCCGGCCGCCACCATTGCCGCCAGCACCAGGACGACCACGCTCTGAATCAGACGCCTATTCATCAAACTCCATCCAAGATCCGAAATCCGAAATCTGCAATCTGAGATCTGAGATCTAAAATCTTATTGCCCGGTCAGTCGAATCACTTGCCGGCCGCGGCCATCGGCGTGCGTCATCTCGATCGATTCCGTCCCGATCTTCACGATCACATACCGGCCATCGATGATATCGCCGTCTTTCCCGTACATCGGCCCCGACTTGCCGTCGGTCAGGACGGCCCACTTCACGCCGTTCTGCCGCTCCAGCACGCCGATGAACTTCAACGGGATCGGCGGCGGAGGCGGCGGACCCGGAGGCGGCGCCGGCGGACGCGGCGTGGTGTCAACCGGCTGCTGCGTCACCACCGGGCGCGGCGGCGGCGGCACTACCTTTGGCTGGAACCGGAAGGGGTTGCGCGCGGCCTCACCCGGCTCGTCACGAGCCATCGTCAATTCCTTCAACTTCACTTCCGCCACCGGACCAGGCGCCGTCGTCGTGGCCGCCCCTGGTCGGGCGCCACGCGCCGGCGCCGTCGGCGCCACCGCAGCCGTCGTCTTGGGCGCCGATGGCCAGAACGTCCATGCCGCGATCACTAACGCGAGCGCGGCCAGGCCGCCCATGATCAACTGGCGGCGTTCAACGGCCATTCGCCCCCCGCGCGCCCGGCGTCGCGACGGCCCTGTAATACGTCGACAGATCGAGCGTCAACGACAACGGCGCACTGGCGGCGCCTTCAGCCAATCCGACGTTGTCGATGACCACGAAGTCGGGGCCGGTCTCGATGGCATAGATCAACTGGCGAATGTCGTCCCAGTCCCCGCTCAAGGAGTAGTTCACGCGCAACCGCTCGAGTGTCGACCCCTTGAGTGACTCGGTCGTGGCGGCTCCGCCTTCGAAGCGCACGTCGTGCGCGCGCGCCAGTTGCGACAGCTTCACGCCCGTAATGCGCCGCGCGCTCGACAGATCGCCCGGCAACACGCTCGCATAGAAGCGATCGAGATCGGTGGCCGCCTGCGCCTGCCCGTCGCGCGTGGCTTCGGCGTCCTTCAGGTCCGCCATGGCGTCACGCAACGATCGCGCGGACGCTTCGGCGCGCGTCGAACCGGATTCCACCGAACGTCGCAGCGGCAACACGACCGCAACCAGTACGACCAGGTTGATCGCCAGCACGATGCCAACCGGCACGAGCCAACGGCGATGATCCGACACCACCCGCGCGAGCGGCACGTCGGCGCCGAACGCAAACAGCGCCTTCATCGCGGCCTCGCCACGGTGCCGGGCGACGCCGGCGTCGCGTTCTCCGCCGAGCCGTTGCCCGGCGTCGTGCCTGATTCAGACGACGGAGCGCGGCGGCTGGCCGCATCGGCCTTCGGCAGATAGTAGGCCTGCAGCTCGGATTGCAGGGTGCCGGACTCGTCCGGTTGATCCGATCGGGACAACACGCCGGAGAACATGCCGGTCTTCTCGAGCGCATCCATGAAGGCCTCGAGGTCCTCGATGCGCCGTGAGAATACGGAAATCTGCACGAGGCGGCGGCCGTCGGAATCCGTCTGCGGCAGGACACCGGCGATGCGCACGTCCGGCGGCAGCGTCGACTGGAACTGGTTCAGCAGTTCCGTCCACGAGAACGTGCGCCGATCGATCAGCGCGTTGGCCTCGCGCGCCGCGATCTGCACCGAGTCGAGCCGGGCGCGATCGATCGACTGGCGAATGACGCGCGCCTTGTCGCGCAGCTCGCGGGCCTGCGCGTCGTTCTGCGCAATGGCCTGGCGGGCATCGCTGCTCTGGCCGCGGAGCTGGATGATCTCGTAGGCGTTGAAGAGCGTCAGGCCGATCGTCAGCGCGGCCAGCGCGCCGAGCCCGGTGCGGACGCCCCGCTCGTTATAGAACGGCCGCGTCGACAGGTTGGTGCGCAACATCGTCACGCCGCCCTCCGATCCCGCAACAACATGCCGACGAGCGGCGACAGCACGTCGAGGAGCTCCGCCGAGGCGCCGATGCGATCCTGCAGGCCGGCGGCCGTGCGCGGATCGACGGACTCGACGCTAACGCGCAGCCGTTCTTCCAGTCCGCGCCGCACGCTCTCTGCCCCGCCGGGCAACCGCGCCGCGCCGGCAATCAGCACCCGCGCGAAGCCGCTGCCCTGCAGGCGGTCTTCGTAATACATCGCGGTCTGGTGAATCAGGTCCGCCAGGGAACCTTCTTCTTCACCGCGATTGCGGAAGAACAGCAGCGCCTGATCGCGAATCACCGCAAGTGTCAGGTAGGTGTCCGTGACATGCACCAGCAACCAGTCGCCGGACGGCGAGGCGCTGCTGGCGAGGACGCTGTTCAGCACGCCGAAGGTCGAGAGATCGACGAGGCCGGCATTCGCGCCGGCCATCAGGCACGCCTGCTCGTATTGCTGGATGACATCGGTGCGCGACAGCGCGACGACGAACTCGCTGGCGCCGTCGGCGCCGCGCGCGCCGGGCGAAATGCTGACCACGGCCTGCTCGATCGGGAACGGCGCGGTCTTGCGGACCTGCCAGCGCACGATCTCCTGCAGGTCGGCGGCACGCGCCGGCACGTTCTCGAGTTTGAGCAACGACACCTTGGCCACGGTGTCGGGCACGACCAGCGACACGCGCGACGGTCGCCCGCCGCCGAGCTGCGCGAAGGTCCTGGCCAGGATTTGCGCGAGGGCCGGCACGTCGGCAATGTTGAGCGCGGCCAGGCCGGGCGTGATCAACCCGGCCGGCAACGGCTCGTTGGCATGCGCGGCGATCACCGGCTGATTGCCGCGCCACGCAATCCGGGCCGCCGCGACATGCGTGTGATCGATTTCAACCGCGACGTCGGGAGCCGGCGTCTGGAACAGGTCGCTGAACATCATTCGACGAACGTCACTTTATTGATCTCTTTCAGCGTGGTCAGCCCTTCGATCACGCGCTCGACGGCCGATTCGCGCAACAGCCGCATGCCCTGTTCTTTCGCGGCGCGCTTGACCTCGGAGATCGGGCGCTTCTCGAGAATGATTTCGCGGATGTGATCCGTCAGGTCGAGCAACTCGCAGATCGCCATGCGGCCCTTGAAGCCGGTGCCGCCGCACTCGATGCAGCCGGCGCCCTCGTAGAACGTGCGGCCGGCCATCAGCGACGGGTCGATCGCCGATTCGGCCAGCAAGGCGGGATCCACCGTGACCGGATGCTTGCAGCTATCGCAGATGCGGCGCACCAACCGCTGCGCGAGCACGCAGTTCAGCGCCGAGATGAACTGGTACGGCTCGACGCCCATGTTGAGGAAGCGGCCGAGCACGTCGAACACGTTGTTGGCGTGGACGGTGGTGAACACCAGGTGGCCGGTGAGCGCCGACTGAATCGCAATCTGCGCGGTTTCCGGGTCGCGGATTTCGCCGACCATGACCTTGTCCGGATCGTGGCGGAGAATCGAGCGCAGACCGCGCGCGAACGTCAGGCCCTTCTTCTCGTTGATCGGAATCTGCGTGATCCCCTTCAACTGGTACTCGACCGGATCCTCGATGGTGATGATCTTGTCTTCCGGCGACCGGATCTCCGACAGCGCGCCGTAGAGCGTGGTCGTCTTGCCGCTGCCGGTCGGTCCGGTGACGAGCACCATGCCGTAGGGCTCGCGGATGTATTTGCGGAAGCGCTTCAACTCCGCCTCGGGGAAGCCGAGGATGTCGAGCCGCAGTTCCGTGAACTGCTCGCTCATCGACTGCTTGTCGAGAATACGGATGACCGCGTCCTCGCCGTGCACGCTCGGCATCACCGAGACGCGGAAGTCGATGGTCTTGCCCGGCACGCGCAGCCGGAAGCGGCCGTCCTGCGGCACGCGCTTCTCGGCGATGTCGAGCTCCGCCATTACCTTGATGCGCGACAGGATCGAGCTGTGAAAGCGCTTGGCGATCGGGCGCATCGCCGGCTGCAGCACGCCGTCGATGCGGTACTTCACATACACGCCATCGTCCTGCGTCTCGATGTGGATGTCGCTGGCGCGCCGCTGGATGGCGGTGAAGATCGTCGAGTCGACGAGGCGGATGATCGGGCTGCTGTCGCTCGTCAGCTTCTCGACGGTGAGGTTGTCGTCCCCGGCTTCGTCCTCGCCCTTCAGGACCTGGATCTGGAATTCCTCGGTGGCTTCGTCCAGCACACGCTGCGAGCTTTCGCTCTTCTTCAGCATGCCTTCGATCGCCGAGCGCGCGCCGACCATCACCTTCACCGGCGTGCCGAGGATCACCTTGAGCTCGTCGATCATCGGCAGGTCGGTCGGATCCGACACGACGATCACGAGCGCCTTGCCGTCACGGCGATACGGCACGAAGCCGTAGCGCAGCATCAGGTCCGCGGGAATCGATCGGAACAGTTCCTGGTCGATGCGGAACTCATGCATGTCGAGGAACTCGACGCGATAGCGTTCGGCGAGCCGCCGCGCGGCGGCTGCTTCCGCGCCGCGCTGTTCCGCCGAGACTTCCGCCGGATCCTCGATGAGGGCTTCCGGGTCGAGCGTGTCCTGTGGCGTCTGATCCATTAGGTGCTCCCCACCACGGACGTCAGGTTAAAGAGCGGCAGATACAGCGCCAGGACGATGCCGGCGATCACGATGCCCATGAAGACGAGCATGGCCGGCTCGATCAGCGTCACGAATCGCGCCACCTCGGTGTCGATCTCCTCGTCGTAAAAATCCGCGAGGCTGTTGAGCATCTCGGTCAGCGCGCCGGTCGACTCACCCACTTCGATCATCTTGATGGCGACGTCCGGCACGGTGCGCCGTTCGAGCAGCGTGGTCGCGAAGCCCTGGCCTTCGCGGACCCTGGCCGCGACGATCTCCAGCTCCTTGCCCATGTGGCGGTTGCCGGTGGAGCGCGACGCGATTTCGAGCGCATTGACCAGCGGGATGCCGCCGCTCAGCAAGGTCGCCAGCGTGCGCGCCAGCTGCGACGTCGTGAACTTGTGGACGCTCGGCCCGACGACCGGCAGCTTGAGCATCCAGCGATCGAACTGCGCGCCGCGGCCGGGTTGCCTGATCCAGCTGAGAAACGCGACCGCGCCGCCGGCGATGACGATCAGGATCAGCCAGAGCTGCGCGCGAATGACGTCGGAGATGCCGACGATGATGCGCGTCGACAACGGCAGTTCGGCGCCGAAACTTCCGTAAAACTCGGCGAACGTCGGCACCACCTTGATGACGATGACCGAGACGAGGACCGCGGCGAGCGCGACCAGGATGATCGGATAGATCATCGCGGAGATCGTCTTCGAGCGCACGGTGTCGATGGTCTTCGAATACGCGACGAACCGGCGCAGCACCGCGTCGAGATTGCCCGAGCGTTCACCCGCCATCAACGACGCGGTGTAGACCGACGGGAAGAGATCGCCGTGCGCGCCGAAGGCGTCCGAGAGCGCCGTGCCGCCGCGGACTTTTTCGTAGACATCGTCGAGCACCGACTTGAAGGTGGGATTGCTGAGGCGTGACCGCAGGATGTCGAGCGATTGCACCAGCGGCATGCCGGCCTTCAACAACGTGGCGAGCTCCTGGTTGAATACCAGGAATTCGTGGCGCTTGATCTTGCGGCTTTCGCCGCCAATGCTGAAGGACCCGAAGCCGAGCCGTGGCTTCAGTGACAGAACGTGCAGGCCCTTGTCCTCCAACTCACGCCGGAGGGCAGCTTCGCTTTGGGCCACGTAAACGCCCTCGATGATCTCACCCGACATGGTGCCGAGGCGGCAGCGGTACTCCATCCCTAAAAGGTTGACTCACAGGGGATTATAGGACTTCGGGGCATGTATTCCCACCCCTTTAGACGACACCCGCCGGCAAACGGCTGAGGCGAAAGCGGGCTAGTTGGCGCTTGCTGAGAGGACGCCGAGGCGGCGCAAGATGTTGCGGACGTAGCTCTGCGTCTCGGGGAACGGCGGCAGACCGCCGTAGCGCCGGACGGTGGCTTCACCGGCGTTGTAGGCCGCCAGCGCCATTGGCAAGTCGAGACGGCTCATCAAGTCCTTGAGGTGCCGGACGCCGGCATCCAGGTTGGACAAGGGATCGTAGGAGTTACGCACGCCGTATTGCCGGGCGGTGTCGGGCATCAGCTGCATCAGGCCCCTGGCGCCCTTCTTCGAGCGAGCCCGCGCCTGGTAGTTCGATTCCTGTTCGATCACGGCGTGCACGAGACGCGCATCCACATGGTGGGTCGCGGCCACGGTCGAGATCAGCTGCGCGAAGGGACGCGCGGCGAGAACGTCGTCAGGGATCAGGGAATGGGGATCAGGGATCGGGGATCCGGACGAACGGGTCTCGGTGACCGCCTGCGGCGTTTCCGCCACCGGTTCGGGGTAAGGGACCTCGTCGGGATCGATACGCGCGACGATCGACGCCGGGAACGTCACTTCCCCGCCCTCGCGCAAGATCATCGTCGCCGTCTCGGCCTCGACGCGGCAGGACTTCACCGACATCGTGCGGCCGTTCTTGAACACCACGATCTCCGCTCTCGCGTCGCTGGCGAAGAGCGCCAGAAGCGCCGTCACGAACGCGAGGGAGCGGAATCGCATCATTACTGGATGAAGACGTGGAAGAAGCGCGCGCCGAGCTCTCGCGGATCGCCGCTCTTCATCGAGGCGTCCAGCGCCGGCACGAACGTCTTGTCGGCCGTGAACTTGATCTCGACCATGTCGGCGGTGCCGAGCTGCGCCGCGGTGACCGGGAACTTCAGCACCGGCGCATTCTTCGCGGTCAGCGGAATCGTCGTGATGACCTGGTCGCCAATCTGCGCCGTGACCTGCTGCGCGGCGTTGGGGCCCGACGCGGGATTGTCCACCTGCAGCACGAGCGTGACGTCGCGCTTGGGATTGCGGAACGCAATCGTCGCGTCCTTCTTGGTCCACTGCCACTCGATGCGGCCGGAACCTTCGGTCACGACTTCGGCAGGATGCCAGCCATCCTTGAAGATGACAAAGATGTTTTCGGTCTGCGGCAGCAGCTCGAAATCCGTGACCTTATACGAGCGATCGCCGCGATCCTCGTTCGACAACTTGAGGCGCTCGTTGGTGCCGGGCGTGTACATGCCCGCCGCGATCTTCGCGGCGCCGACGTACGGATAGCTCGGGATGAACATCGTGCGCGTGTATTCGATGGTCTGTCCGGGCTTCCACTCGGAGGTCGGCGTCGGTGGATCGTGATCGTCGGTCCACATCAACTCTTCGTCCGCATCCAGGAAGTGGACGAAGACGCGGCGCTGTCCCAGGTTCGGGGCGTTCTGCGCCACGGTAAATTTGTAGGTGACTTCGACGGGACTGCCGAGCGCCACTTTCGCCCGCGACAACGACACTTGCATGGTCGCGACCGGCGGCGTGGTGTCCTGCGCCTTGCTACACCCGGCCAGCGTCACCGCGGCAAGCGCCGCAAGTACACAGGCCGATACACGTGCTCTCACACTGACTCTTCGTTGCATAGGGTGACGAACAAGAATATCATGCAGTCCATTCCCATGGACACAATGCGCGATGCTCTCGGCATGGTTGAAACAAAAGGCTTTATCGGTTCGGTCGAGGCGGCCGATGCCATGGTGAAGGCCGCCAACGTGCAGCTGGTCGGGACCGAATATGTGGGCGCGGGCCTCGTCACCGTGATGGTTCGGGGCGACGTCGGCGCGGTCAAGGCGTCTACCGATGCGGGGGCCGCCGCGGCCCGCCGCGTGGGTGAACTGGTGTCGGTGCACGTTATTCCTCGTCCACACGCAGACGTCGAGCGGATTCTTCCGAAATCGTGAAGGTCTTAGGGTCCTAGGGACTTAGGGTCTTAGAGTGAGCGACAAAGACCTCGCCTCAATTGCAGAGGCCCGCGCTCTGGCGCGCCGCGCGAAAGAGGCGCAGGCCGTGCTGGCGGAGTTTTCCCAAGCCCAGGTGGACGCGATCGTCGATGCGATGGCCGCCGCGGTCACGCCACAAGCCGAAGCACTCGCCCGCCTCGCCGTCGAAGAAACCGGCTTTGGCGTGGTCGCCGACAAGATCCAGAAGAACCTGTTCGCGTCCGAACGCGTGCACGAGTTCATCAAGCCCATGAAGACCGTGGGCGTGATCAATCGCAACGACGAGAAGAAGGTGATCGAAATCGCCGAGCCGTTCGGCGTGGTCGCCGCCATCATCCCGTCAACCAATCCCACCTCAACCGCGATCTACAAGATTCTCATCTCGATCAAATCGCGATGCGCGGTCGTGATGACGCCGCATCCGTCCGCGGCGCGCTGCATCACCTGCACCGCCGACATCATGAACGAGGCCGGCCGGCGCGCCGGACTGCCGGATGGCGCCATCGGGTGGATGAAGACCGTCACC